>Ga0209541_10005067_pt1 | contig 23083 bp, 24 predicted proteins | sample RifCSPlowO2_01_FD_184027 | JGI IMG/M metagenome (GOLD analysis project Ga0209541, IMG submission 184027) | Groundwater microbial communities from Rifle, Colorado - Rifle CSP2_plank lowO2_0.1 (SPAdes) (version 2) | ecosystem: Environmental > Aquatic > Deep subsurface > Groundwater | place...
AAGTCGAGCCGTTTTGGTTTTCGGTTAGCGACGAGCTCTGAAGCCGGGTGGCGTGGCCTGATCTGCGGTGCGCGGTGTGTTCCATGGCATCTCGAGAGCGTTCAGGCCGTTCGTAAACAGTGCGACCATGTTGCCCCACACGTCTGTCAGCCGCACCGCGCGCCGGATCAGCTCTCCCTTGGGCGTCATCTCGCCGTCATACAGATGGAGATCCGCGAGCGGCACGGGAATTTCCACTTCGCGATACAGCGTAATCGCGGCCGAGGCGATCTCTGGCCCGATGAAAACCGGTGCCGTTGTTTCATGCTTTTTACCAGCGTACTCGATTACCAACCGATCTGCCGTGCCTATGCCGGCTGTGGGGATGGGTTGGCTTTCGAGAAGGCGAACCGATTCCGTCTTCAACCGCCATCCAGCGAACGCGGCCTTGAAAGTTTCCCCAAGCACGTTGTTCCTATCTGCGTGCCACAAAATCGTGCCTTCACGATCGGTGATGATCACCTCTTCCATGCACTCGCGATTGGCCACGATTTTTGGCTGCAAAAGTTCATCAAGCGACTGCGGACAGCCGCCCGGGATGAGCCAGCCAACGGGATCGATGTCTCGGAGGAAGCTCACGACGTATCGCGCACCCTCAATCACGAGCACGAGGCAGGTATCACCAGTCACGATCTCGAGCGGATGCTCGGGCGTGCCGATTGGAATGTTGAATATACCACCGGTGAACCGCTCGAGTCGGTCGCGGAACCAGCCAGCATCTGCTCCCACGAAATGCGAGCGGCGATCCGCGTTATTGGCGCACACTTCCGTGTCATCACGCATCCTCACGTAGAGGATGCGCGTTTCCCCATCGCGCGTCAGTGTTGCATCCGTTGCGCGTACGGTGATGAACGGCACTGGATTCCCGACTCGCGAATCGCTTAGCACCCGCGAAAGTCTCGCGAATTCGTGTCCCATTCCTCTCCTTTCCCTATCCATTCTGTGGATTGTTTCAACACTACCACACGTGCGTCATTCTGTCAAGCGCGCGTTTATGCTACAATAATGCCATGGGATTTTTCGTGTTACGGAAACTCGCGGGCGAGGCCGTGATTGATGTGATCCGCACGCCGCTCTGGTGGTACAGCGGCGGGCTCGCCATGATGGCACATTGGTGGGTGTATATGTTACGGAGGGGAAACGCCGCTTTGGGCGTTTTATTGTGGTTAAAAAACTTGTTTGTGCCGATGTTTGGCCAGCATGATTGGCAAGGGCGACTGGTGAGTTTCTTGATTCGTCTGGTGCAGTTGATTGCGCGCGGCATCGCGTTTGTGGTGTTGGTTATTTTTTTGACGGTCGCGCTCGCGCTCTGGGCTACTGGGCCGCTCGTGTTATTTTTAGGATTAGTGTTGAATTTTGCTGGTTAAATGAGCAGTGAACAAAATCCACAACTAACTATTGGTCTGTGCAGAACGTGTAATGGCGTTGGTGTTGATGTCAAACAAAAACGATGCGCGGTGTGTAAAGGGATTGCGGTAGGCCTTTCAGATGACAAGGGATCGCTTGCGTGGACGCGCGTTTTGACACCGGAAGGCGTGGCGCTCCGGAGTGCCATGTCCTATTTAAAAGCGCTGCGTTTGGCCGCGGTTATTATCGCATCCGCGGGATTTTTGGGATGGTACGCGTGGCTTCTCTATACGGTTACGTCCCAGCAGCAGCCCATTTCAACCGTGAACGGTGTGTGGTTCTGGATTGGCGCGCTGTTTCTTGCGTACGCCATTTCACTTGCCATGCGGCAGGGACGGCTGGTGTATAAAGTAAGCGAAGTGCGCGTTCAAAAAATACCGGACATTGCGCTCGCCATGACCGATGAACTTCTCGGTGTAATTGACCGCGCCTATCGCATCGCCGCGGAGCGTAAAGACGCGGAAGTGCTTCCTGCGCATTTTTTGCTCGCGCTTGCAAAACTTTCTGCGGTTCAAAGTATGTTTGTGCGTTTGTCCGTTCATCCGGACGCCATCACTAAACTTGCAGAACAATTACTTGGATCTGCGGCTGGTGTTGCGCGGCCGGTGGTTGGGCAAGAAACGTTTGCGCTACTTTTTCATGCGTTTCGTGAAGCAGAGCAGGCGCATCAATTGCAGGTGCGTTCAAGCGATTTGCTCTTGGTGACGGTTCGGGCGCTCGCGGCTCTTCAAGAACAGTTATATTCGCTCGGCGTGAGTATGGAAAAATTAAATAATGTGGTTGCGTGGGTGCGGAACCACGCGCAGTTAAAAGATCAGTTGCACATTTTTCGTCAAATTGCGCGCACGCGGCCCACCTCCGGTATTGATCGCGCTATGACCGCCATTGCAACACCGTTACTCAATCAATTCAGCGAAGACATTACGCTCGCCGCGCAGTTTGGACATCTCGGCGCCATCGTGGGGCGTGACAGGGAAATTGATCAGGTGGTGCAATTGTTTGAAGGCGGCGCACCGGGCGCGCTTTTGATTGGCGACGCAGGCGTTGGCAAAATGGCAATTGTTGAAGGTGTCGCGCAGCGGATGGTTTTGGAAGAAGTGCCGGCCGTATTAAAAGATAAACGGCTCGTGTCGCTTTCTATCAGCTCACTCTTGTCTGGAGTATCTCCGTCCGAGGCCGGAGAGCGTTTGCTGGCCATGCTGTTTGAAGTGCAGCGTTCAGGCAACATTGTGCTTTCCATTCCGGATATTCATACGTTGGTCGCCGCGCAAGAAGGCGGCGAAGGCGCTTTAAATGTTGCGGGCGTTTTGAAAGAAGTGATTGAGCGCTCGGGCATTCCGGTTATTGCCACCACGTCGCCGGAACATTTTCGTCGGCTCGTTCGCGGGAGCGTGCTTGAGGGAATGTTTTCTCCGGTGACCATCGCGCCCATGGAGGTGAGTCAAACCATTCATGTGCTTGAAACCAAGGTTGGTATTGTGGAATATGAGCAGGGCGTGTTTTTTTCCTACGACGCGCTTGAGGCGGTGGCGGATTTTGCGCGTAAGCATTTGCAAGACAGTCCCATGCCAGAGAGCGCAATTTCGCTCATGAAAGAAGTGGCGGTTGCGGTGAAAAATAAAAAAGGCGCGAATACGCTGATTAGCGCGGAAGACGCGGCAGAGGTTGTTGCGAAAAAAACCAACATTCCCGTGACGGCTATTAAAGAAGAAGAAGGTGATAAATTGTTGCGGCTTGAAGAGATGATGCACAAGCGTTTGATCGGTCAAGATGAGGCCGTGACCGCGGTTGCAAACGCCCTGCGTCGCGCGCGCGCGAAATTGACATCCGGCAAGCGGCCGATTGCGAACTTTTTATTTGTTGGTCCTACGGGCGTTGGTAAAACCGAACTTGCCAAGACCATCGCCGAAGTGTACTTTGGCGGAGAAGATAAGATGGTGCGGTTTGATATGTCTGAATATCAGACGCCGGACAGTATTTATCGTTTGATTGGTCAGCCGGATACGCAGGGCTCGGGATTGCTCACGGAAGCGGTGCGCTCGCAGCCATTTTCGCTGTTATTGTTAGATGAATTGGAAAAAGCGGACAAGCAGGTGCTCAATTTGTTTTTGCAGGTGATGGATGACGGCCGTTTGACAGACAGTGTGGGGCGCGTGGTAGATTTTACGAACGTGATTCTAATTGCCACCTCAAACGCGGGGAGCCAATATATTCAGGATCAGGTGCGTGCGGGCGCGGCGTATGAGACAATTCAAGAAGGGCTGTTAACCAAAGAGTTGCGCAATTATTTCACGCCGGAATTTGTGAACCGTTTTGATGGCGTGATTGTGTTTCATCCCATGACGGAGGAAACCATTCGCCATGTGGCGCGGCTCATGATTGGGAGTTTGGCGAAAAAGATTGAAGAACAGTACGGCGCGACGCTCACGGTGACGGATGGGGCGCTGGAAGAGCTTGCGGTGGCGGGATTTGATCCGCAATTTGGCGCGCGTCCCATGCGCAGAGCCATTCAAGAACACGTGGAAAACGCGATCGCAAAGATTTTGTTGGAACAAAAAGTGGGGCGAGGGAGTACGATTACCTATGATGTGGGAGGGGTGGTGATGGTGGAATAAACGAAAGGTTATGTTCGTAATTGTTGCCGGAATAGCACTTCTCCTGACGATACTTTTGATAGTAGCAATACGCGCTCTTGCGCGTCGTTTTAATATCGTGGATCGGCCGGTGGTGGGCGGAAGAAAAATTCACGCAAAGCCGGTGCCGCTTTTGGGCGGTATTGCGTTATATGTTGCCATTGTGGCCGCGGTGGGCACGTTGCTGATGTTCAAACCGGAGTTACTCACCAGCAATATGAGCGTGCGCCAGTTGCTCATGGTTGGTTTGGGAGGACTCATTATTATCATCGGCGGCACCATTGATGATTTGTACAATTTAAAACCGCGTCAGCAGATCATTTTTCCCATCGTCGGTATTATGGTAACGCTTGGTGGCGGCGTGGAGCTTTCGCACATTACCAATCCCTTCGGCGGTATTTTACCACTGGGTGCCTGGGGAATGCTTCTTGCGTTTGTGTGGTTACTTGGCATGACATATACGGTGAAATTGCTTGACGGACTTGATGGCCTCTCAACGGGTATCGTGGGCATTGGCGCGGCGATGATTTTCGCGCTTTCGCAGTTTACCAAATTTTATCAGCCGGACGTGGCGCTTCTCGCGCTTATTGTGGCGGCCGCATGCGCGGCGTTTTTGTTATTCAACTTTCATCCCGCGTCTATTTTTCTCGGCGAAAGCGGTAGTTTGTTTTTGGGATATCTGCTGGGCGTGCTTGCGATTATCGCAGGCGGAAAAATTGCCACCACGCTTCTCGTGATGGGACTCCCTATTTTGGATGTTGCATGGGTGATTATTCGGCGTTTGTTTCAAGGAAAGTCCGTGATTGTTGGCGATGCGGGGCATCTGCACCATCGTTTGTTGCGTGGCGGATTTTCTCATCGCGGCGCCGTGATATTTATGTATGCGGTAAGCGTTACGTTTGGTATACTGACGCTGGTGTTGCAAAGTAAACAAAAATTAATTGCGCTTGGGCTTCTTGCGGTATTTATGGTTTTGCTTGGATACTGGCTGGTGGCGCGAAGTCGTGCGCGTGTCTAAGTATGGACCAAGAGATCGTGGTAAAACAACCCCCATTTTCTTCTAAGCGAGCGACCGTCGGCGTGGCTATTCTTCTGTGTATCGCCGTCGTGGCTGGCGTGTTGTGGCTTCTGCAGCAACGGACAATCATTCGTCCGTTTATGATTGGCGATGATCTGGTTCGGCTTGAAATAACACAGAGCGTGGGGCAACGTGAGCGCGGGCTTTCGGGGCGCACCTCTATTGGCGAAGCCGACGGCTTGTTGTTTAAATTTCCTGAAGCGGGGCGTCACGGCATTTGGATGAAAGAGATGCAGTTTGATATTGATATTATGTGGGTATCTGAAGGGAAGATTGTGGATATCGCGCCGCGCGTGCCCTATCTGCAGACAACGCAGGAATTGCCGGTGTATTACCCGCGCGCGGCGGCCAATTGGGTGATTGAGTTTCCCGCCGGTACGGTGGAGCAAAAGGGGTGGAAAATAGGGGATACGGTAACGCCTTGACATCCCAGAGCGTTTCCGGTACACTAGTCCCATCATTTATGCCATCCTTATAAACTATGATTGCAGTCATTGAAACAGGCGGGAAGCAGTATCTTGTGCGCGAGGGCGCTGCGTTAACGATTGAAAAAATTGCCGGCGATGCCGGTACGGAAGCGATTTTTGACAAGGTGCTTTTGCTTGCCAAAGAAGATGGCTCCGAGGTTCAGGTTGGAAAGCCATATCTTGAAGGGATCACGGTTGCCGCCGAGATTACCGGTCAGGGACGGGCCAAGAAAATCCGCGTGGTGAAATTCAAGCGTAAGGTGCGCTATCACAAGGTGCACGGTCATCGTCAGCACGAGACGAAAGTCAAAATCAAAACCGTGTAACTTTTCAAAAATCCGCCGAAAGGCGGGTTTTTGTTTTGCTAAAGCTGTTTCCTCCTGCGCCAAGGCTTCGGAGGATTATTTTTGCTTCGCAAAAATAAAAATCCCGTCCGGCGAGCGCGCAGCGTGCGTGCATCGGCCGGACGGGAAGGGGGCGGTCATCGGGTTTTTGAGCGTGTGTGGGCGTTTCCTTTCACGAGGAAGGCGCGTGTACACCTGGCATGGCGTTCTTGTTGCACTTGACGCACCAGTACAGGCTGGCGCAAAGGCCAGACGACGCAACGATTGTTGCGGTGCCACACATATTGCACGGCGGGCCGTTTTGCGGGCCATCAAACGGAATGCCCCAGCGGTATTCCCGGACTATCGGCTCTGGTGCGGGGGAGACAAATGGCCTTGGTTGATTACGGGCAGACCAGGTGATATAGAGGATCACCGCTGTGGCGAGAGACCCGATAAACAGAATCATGCGCACGAGATTGAACTTTTCTGTCGGCGAGAGACCCGAGAGGACGGTGGCGATCACCATAACAAGCGTCACCATACCCACGAATTTGAGCGCAAGATGTTTTTTCATCGTAACCTCCTTACTTCCGAGTCTAATCTAAAAAAGAGTGGGTGTCAATACAACTCCTGATGTTCCAGTTGAATGAGCGCGGTGCGGAGCGCTTGCTTGGTGTATTCTTTCCGCGTCAGGCGGCCGTTTGTTAAAATGCCGATGGCGCCTTCCGCGTAGCCGATGCGTTCATGTTCGGTAAGTCCTGCGGTGCGGAATGCGTAGCTTGCTTCCATGCCCTCCTCAATTAAAAGTCGCGTCACTTCTTTGGGATATTCAAAACAAGAAGAAAGTCCGAGGTACGTTTTTTCACCGTCGAAAATAATGCACGCGGTAAAATCCATCCAGCCCGTGCGAGAATGGGGGACCGGCATGATGCCGGATTCCAGTCCGATGGCGAGATTGCAATTTACAAAAGCGGCGCGAGCGCGATTTTTTGCGCCGAGTATTGCCGCGTCAAGTGACTGTGGTTGATTGCCTACGCCAGAATCTACTTCCATGCCGATGACTTCTGCGCCCGCAAGAAAAGAATAGTCTGTAATAATTTCACGCACGGCATCTATTTTTACATTGTTTTTTGAACCGACGATGATGTGCATAGTGTTAAGTTGCTATAAAGTAATCTGTCATCCCGGAAGCCGCCGCGGCTATCCGGGATCCAGTTACTGGATTCCGGGTCGCAGCGCCCGGAATGACATTAAATTTTTTGCCGTCCTTTTAACGCATCCGTCAGCGTAATCTCATCGGCATAATCCAAATCACTTCCCAGCGGCAGGCCGCGCGCGATGCGAGTAACGGATAGGGGAAACTCTTTGAGTTTTTTAGCGAGGTACATGCCGGTTGTCTCGCCGGGCAAATCAGGATTTAAGGCAAGAATTACTTCAGTGATCGGTGGCTCTGCCTGCGCAATACGAGTAAAAAGTTCTTTTATTTTTAACTGTTCAGGCGCGATATCACGCGCGGGATCAAGCACACCGCGGAGCACGTGATAGCGTCCCTGGAATGCGCCGCTTCGTTCAATGGCTTGTACATCTTGCGAGTCCGCCACCACGCACAGCACGCGCGGATCGCGTGTGGCGTTTACGCAGATAGCGCATCGTTCCTGCTCGGAAAAATCATAACACACGGCGCATGACTTTGCGCGCGCAAGTAGTGTTTCAAGCGCTTCCGTGAGCGCGTGCGCTTCACGGCGTCCGGCTTTGAGCAGGTAAAATACAAAACGTTCCGCCGTTTTTGGGCCAACGCCCGGCAGTTTGGTGAAACGATCAATGAGGTTTTGAATGGAGGGGGAGTACATGACGCAGTATCCGAGGTAGATTACTACAATGTCATACAGAAAAAGACCTGGTCTCCGTATTCAGACGGATGTGGTTGTTCTTCAATAATGCGACCTGCGTAGTTTTTGCGAACATTGTCTGCATAACCGCCCTCCACCGCCGTGTCTCTTTCTATATATTTGTATCCGCGACGTCGGAGTTCTGCTTCAAGCGTTTCCATCAGTTTGCCCACCAATCCGTGACCTTGGTAGTGTGGGTCAACGAGTGTATCGCTAATATACGCGACCAATTTTGGGTCGCGCTGTTCTTTTGGTTCAACATACCGATCAATATGCTCTATAGGTTCAGCATAAGTGAATCCAATAATTTTCCCTTTTTTCGTATCGCGTAAAAAAACTACCGTATTTTCTGGATTGGGAAGATCTTCCAGAAAAAGTTCTTCGTCGAATCCTTCTTCTCCCCAGATTGCTCGCTCCCATTGCACAAAATCTTTGAGGATTTTATTGAGTTCTTCTTCTGTCATTTCTTTCGCATGAAAGATTTCAGCCGTACAGCGCTGGTAGATTTCGTCTTCCTGGTTTTGCGGCTTTTTTTCAACGGTATCAGTCGCTGGTTGTTTTGGTGCTTCTCCTTTCATATGCGTGGATACCTAGGTACACTAAAAATTAACTCTTAAACATATCCAGCCCCCCCTGATCACGCAGTTTTGATGCCATTATTTTCTGCACTTTTTTTACGGCATCATTAAATGCCTCTTGCAAACCATCTTGCAGTTTTTTCTTTTGATCAGGCGCAAGGAGCGATGGGTCTATCTCAACGGATTCAACATTCAAATTGCCGCCCATGCGGATTTTAATGTTATTCCATGCCGCGGTCGTTTCAACATGCTCTTCGGCAAGGGTATTCTGGAGCGTTTTTGCTTGGTCGCGCATCTGCTTGAATTGTTTGAGTTTGTTGAACATAGGTATGGGTTAATAATGCGGTGTGGCTATTGGTTGTGGTTGTGGCGGCAGGGGAGCGATGCCGGAAAATTGTTTATCCAGATTTCTGAAACTCGCTTTTTCTTCGTCAAAGAATATCTTAACGAGTCCGGTTGGGCCATTGCGATGTTTTGCCACATGAATTTCCGCGATTTTTCGTTCGTCCGGTGGTATGTCATCAAGCCGATAGTTCCGGTCAGCGGCCTTGCGATAGATAAAGAGTACCACATCCGCGTCCTGTTCTATTGATCCGGATTCACGTAAATGCGATAACTTCGGAATGGCGGGTTTGCTCATTTCAACGGCGCGCGAGAGCTGTGAGAGCGCCAGCACGGGCACCTGGAGTTCACGCGCGATACCTTTGAGTCCTCGGGTGATTTCCGCAACCTCCTGCACGCGATTTTCTTCTCTGCTTGCATTCCGGGACTCCATCAGTTGCAAGTAGTCAATGACAATCAATCCCAATCCATTTTCCACTTGCAGGCGGCGCGCTTTGGCGCGAATTTGCATGATGTTGACGTTGGGTGAATCGTCAATGAATATGGGCGCTTCAGATAAGACACCCATAGCATAGCCGATGCGCGGGAAATCGTCATCTTCCGGACGTTCAGAGAGCCGACCCGTGCGCATGCGCCAGAGGTCAACGTTTGCCTCCGCGCAGAGCAGGCGGTCAACCAGTTGATCTTTGCTCATCTCCAAACTGAAGAAACCAACCGATATTTTCCCTTTTACGGCCACATGGCGTACTATGTCAAGGGCAAGCGATGTCTTACCCACGCTGGGGCGGGCGGCCAGCACCACGAGATCAGATTTCTGCAGCCCCGCGAGGATGTTATCAAGTCCCGCAAAACCCGTTGGCACGCCGCGCAATTTGCCGCGCTCGCGATGCAGTTCGTCAATGCGTTCAAATGCTTCGGTCAAAACACTTTTGATGGGAATGAATGATTGCCTAAGATAATTTTGCGAGACGCCAAAGAGTTGCTGTTGCGCCTGGTCCAAAATCATTTCCAGATCTTCTTCCTCCTGATAGCCAAGTTGCATGATTTCGTTCGCGGCATGCAGGAGGCGTCGAAGTGTTGCTTTGCGATGAATGATGCGCGCGTAATGAACGGCGTTTGCGGTTGAGGGAACGCTGGTGGTGAGTTCGGCCAAAAATGTGCGGCCGCCAACCTGCTCCAATTGATTTTTTTCCGCAAGACGCGCGCTCACGGTTAAGAGATCAACGGCCTCGTTTCTATTTGACAAATCAAGGATGCTATCATAAATAAGACGATAGGCATCTTTGTAAAAGTCCTCGGTTGTCAGGATGTCGGAAATTTTAAAGAGAACCTCCTTATCAAGAAGCAGGGCGCCTAAAACCGATTGTTCCGCCTCTAAACTTTGCGGCGGTATTTTTTCCAGGAGGTCTGCCATTGGCATATCCTACCGTACTCGTCCGGTGCGCGCAATGCGTGTGGCGGGACAAGCAGTGGAGAGAACGTGGATACTATGCGTGTACTCTTAATAACCAATTTATATCCGCCACATGGACGCGGCGGCGCGGAGGTGGTGGTGGCGCAAGAAGCCCGAGAGCTTCGGGACGCGGGCCATCAGGTTTTTGTATTGACGACCAAACCGTTTGGCGGTTTTTCTTCACTCATACCGCGAGAAAGCATTGAGGATGGCATTCATGTGTATCGGTTTTTTCCCTTGAACATATTTTGGTATCGCCATGATTTTAAATATCCATGGCCGGTTCGTTTGGTGTGGCAGGTGATTGACACCATAAATCCACATGCGTGGTTTATCGCTCGCCGACTGTTACGTCAATGTGAACCTGATGAAATTAGGACGCACAATCTTAAAGGTATCGGCATAACCATGGCGTACGCGGTGCGTCGTACGGTTGCAAAAGAGCGTGCTCGGCGGCGGCTTCACGCGCCACCGCGCTGGAGCCATTTTCTCCACGATGTTCAACTTGTAACCCCCAGCGGCCTCCTTGGCTATCACGATGAGCACGCATGGCAACACGTGGGACTGCCAACTCGTTTGTATCGCGCGCTGTGCCGGCACCTCTTTGGTTCACCGGCAATCGTGCGTGCGCCATCACAATGGGTTTGGGATGTGCATCGTAAACACGGCTTTTTCCCGAAGAGCGCTTTTGCGTTGACGAAGTGGTATACACATGAACACTTTTTGTACTCATGGCAACCAAAGCGGCCGGTGCGGTTTTTGTTTGTTGGACAGTTGGCGCCTCATAAGGGCATTCTTTTTTTGTTGGATGTTCTTCGTGAGGTGCCCGGTGGAACCTGTAGCGTCCATGTTGTTGGCGATGGGCCGCAGATGCAAGCAACACGCACTCTCGCGCGCGAGATGCCATGGATTCATGTGCATGGTCATGTGACACTCGCGGGCGTCAAAGAACTATTTCGCGACACTGATGTGTTGTTATTTCCTTCGCTTGCGCACGAAAATTGCCCTACCATTATTGCCGAAGCGCTGCGGCATAAGATTCCGGTGCTCGCTTCTTCCGTTGGTGGTGTTCCGGAGATGGTTCAGAGTGGTATAAACGGCTGGTTAGTGGAAGCCGGAAACCGACGGGCATGGAAAGAGGCATTACAGCGTATTATTGGATAAAAAAAGCGCAACGTTCTATGCGTTGCGCTATGTCAAGTTGATATTACTGGCGCATCAACCAGCCGCGAGCAGGATCTTTTTCCCAGGCAAAAATGGTGGTTGCGCCGCCGGAAATGGTTGTCCAGAAATCCGCGGACTTTTTTGCTTCCTCGGCAATGCGGTAGTCGCGCCACCAGTAATCATTGAGTACTAAATATACTCGATCAGCGCCCGTGTACGCTAACACTTCTTTTGCCACATCCGTGGTGGGTGCCTCGTCAACCATACGGAGATAGTGCCGGTAGAGTGTGCCGCCGGTTGGAATCGCATAAAAATAGAGCGGGCCATCTGCCGTTTTGATGCTGTATTTGAAACCAAGCTCTCGCAGTGCCGCCGCGCTCACCGCTTGATTTGCCAGCACCACATAATTTCCTTCCGGATTTTGAAATTCAATAAAATCAACGGTCGCAAGATCAGCCTGTCCGGTGGCATATCCTCGATGATTAACCACGCGATCAACGCGCGGATATAACAGATAGAGATTGGCGGTCATTCCTGCCGTCAAAGCAAGCATAACGAGCATTTGCGCGGGCAGCCGGTGTGTTCGCAGATGGTCTAAAAATGCGCGGCCGCCATACCAAAAGAAGGGAAGCAGTGTAAAACTAATAATCCAGAGTGTGCGCAACACATAATCGCTCTGTTCGTAGTAAATGACACGCGGCAATTCATTCAAAAAATAAACAAGCGCGGCGCTTGGAATAAGTATGCTTGCGGTCAGGAGATAGGGGCGTCCCCATGCTTTATTTTTTAGTTTTACCATGCCATAGATGATGCATCCTGCGGCAAAAAGCACAATGATAATGCGCGCGGTATAGGTGGCATTGGCAAGGGCATAAAAGCTGTTTTGCAGAAGCGATATATCGGGAAACGTAAGACGAGCGGCGGCTCGTGATAACACGGCGCCAAACGTTGGCAACGCTCCGGCACGCCATTCATGTATGAAAAAGAGCGCGGGCAAAAGAAGGGCGGCGATTGCGGAAATGGGTATGACAAAACGCAGTCGTACCTGACGGCGAGTGAGCGCGGTGGCAATGAGGAGGATAACCGCCGGAAGGGCGGTTGCAGGGTGGAGTGTTGCGGTTGCGACAACCGTGAGTAACGGCAAATGCCAAGAGATTTTGTTCCGAAGGAGGAGTGCAAGCTCCAGTATCAAGATGAGATATAAGAGATTTGCCAAACCCTGTGGCGTTGTTGCCGTAAACCAACTGGCAAACGGGAGGAGGAGAAAAAGGAGCGCACGCTCATGCCAAGATTGCGGCGCAATAACATACAGCCAGCCGATGAGAAAAAATGGCGCGGCGATGGGCAAAAGCAGTTTATCTATCCAAGAAAGCGGAAGGGCAGAGAGGTGCGCAAGCGCCACCACCAGCGCGTGCTGTCCCACATACCAGAGCGGTTTTGGTGTAATGACGCCATGTGCCAATATATATTCCTCGGTTGCGCGATGTACGAACGGATCAAAGCCATAACCAATCTTGAATATAAGCACGCCCACACTCGTGAAGAGCGCGCAGTAGGCAATAAGGTGCAGTGGCCGTAATGCCGGCGATTGTCTCCACGCGGCGAGCCATAACAGCGCGCCTGAAAGAAAGACGCCCCCAAAAAAGAGGGGCTGGTCAATCAATCGCCATGGTGATCGTTCCGCATCCAACATGCCCTGTTGATAGAGGTGGCGAAAAAGAAGTATGGTGAGCGCGAGCGCTACGGTAGCGCCAATCGCGGTGAGATAATGAGCGATGATTTGTTTCCCCAGCCGCCTCGCCCAGTAGCCATACGGCGGGATGTTCGCGTTTTTTGTTACGACAATCACGAGGAGTGTGATAAGGATGAGTGCGCCAAATGATTCGCGCCAGGTAAGGTGGTAACTCCAGTAGATCGCCGCAAGAATGGTCAAGAGAAGCGCGCCAATTGCTGTTGCGCCAGCGATGAACTGGGCCAGCGGACGATAGTTTGGTAAAAGCCATGCTCCCGTAAGAACAGACAGAAAAATGATGAGAGAGAGAAGCGCGGTGGCGCCAAGGGCGCGATTGTGATACACCGTATGCACCACAAAGAGCGTAAGAAGCAGAATGCCGCTTATGGTGGTATAATAGAATACTCGTTTTGAAAGCATATGAATCCTGCCCTGTATCCGCACGATAAAATCTTGGACTTCCTTATCTTACGGTTTATCCCTCGGAGTGTCCACCCCAATCACATAACGATCCTCCGGATGATGTTGACACCGGTTGTTTTTTTCTTTATTGTCATTGAAGATTACAAGATTGGGATTCCACTTTTTTTGTTTGCTGCGTTCACTGATGCTGTTGATGGCGCGCTCGCCCGGACGCGAAATCAAATTACCAGGTGGGGTATCCGGTTTGATCCGTTGGCTGATAAACTCTTGATTGGGTCACTCCTGGTACTGCTCGCCTTCCGTTATGTGAATGCGTATGTTGCGGGCATGGTGGTAGCTCTTGAGGTGTTGATCGTTGTGATTGCAGTCATTTATCGGCGGTTTCGGCCAACGCCGGCCAACGTGTGGGGCAAGACCAAAATGATTTTGCAAGTGGTTGCCGTATTTTTGGTGCTTCTGGGTCTTTTGATAGATTTCCCTTTCCTGATCCAAGTGGCAACCTTTATCTTTGGCGGCGCCATTGTCTTTGCGCTGATGAGCTTATTCACGCGTAGTATCTAGGGGACTGTCACGGGAGTCAGCCCTTTCTGTCATCCTGGAGCGAGCCCTGCGAGCGATAGGATCCAGTCGGGTTAAAGATTATTTATGCAGAAACACCTACTCATCCTCGGGGGTATCATTTTTTTTATTTCAACCGGTTGGGTGTATTTTTCGAGCGAGCCGGTTTTTAATTCACCCGATGAGGCGGCACATTACGCGGTGATTGAACGTTTTGCGCGCGAAGGGGAGTTGTGGTTGCCAACGGTTATTGCGGATACACAGGAAACGCGGAATCTGGTTCATCCGCGTAGCATGCAGGTGGTGGGGGATCGATTGGTTCCTGCGGGATTTTTAGGATTACCGGTGCTCTATGGTGTTGTTGCATATCTTACCCATCCGAGCGTTACCGCAGTGCTTACGCCGCTTGTCGCGCTTCTTGGCATTGTTGCATTATATTTTTTAGTGTTTAAGGTTTGGGGAGACCGACGCGTGGCGATGTGGAGCGCGTGCATACTCGCGCTTCATCCCGCGTTTTGGTATTACACTGCGCGCGGATTGTTCCACAATGTGTTGTTTGTGAGTTTGTTGCTGATGGGTTTGTGTATCTTTGCGCACCGAGATGTCATCCTTAGGTATTTTTCTTCTGTCATCCTGGAGCGAGCGCAGCGAGCGATAGGATCCCGTACGCATAACAGTATCGCCACTTATATCATTGATATATTCGCGCTCGTGTTGCTCTGGCTCGCTCTTCTCGTGCGTCCGAGTGAAATATGGTGGGTGCTTGCGCTTGGCGTCGTATTCGTGTGGTGGCATCGCAGAGCAATCCCCGCGAAGCGATTATCCGTCTTACTTCTCACCGGAGGGATACTTGCGCTCGCGACCGTGGGGTTATATAGATATGTATATGGAGATGTCTCATTTGCGGCGGTGGCGGCGCAGTACGGCGGCGGCACCGAGGGAGTGATGAGCCGCGCGTGGTGGCGATGGTTTTTGCCATTTGGATTTCATCCGCGTGTGATGGTGTGGAGCGCGGTGCGGTGGTATGGATTGCTTGCATTGCCGTTTACCCTGCTTTCGCTTGGTGGCCTTGCGTTGACAATTCGCGCGCAAATGCAGAACATACGGCGATGGGCAGGGATGTTTCTCGGCGTGACAGTTTGGCTTTTCATTGTGTATGGCAGTTGGCTCATTTTTGATAATCCTTCGCATGAAGTAACGGTCGGTGGTGCGTATCTCCGTTATTGGTTGCCGAGTTTTGTGCTCGGCGCGCCGTTGAGCGCATATTTTATTGTGTGGTGTATGGAAAAACTTTCAAAAAAATGGCGTATCATGGTGGGTGCGGCGGTGGCGCTTGTTTTGATTGTGTTTACTTTTTATGTCGCGGTAGTGCGAACCGATGGTGTGCGTGATGCGGGGCAAGCCATGGATACCGGCGCCGCCATTCGCAGTGCGCTCAAAACGCATGACGGCGGCATTCCGGCGAATTCTGTGATTCTGACGGATCGCGAGGATAAATTTTTTGTCGGCGTCTGGCAGGTGATTCAACCGGTGAAAAATACTGATAATCTGCGTGCGGTATTTAATTTGTTAAATGAAGGAAAACCGGTATTTTTTGTGACACCAACCCGCACGATTGATGAATGGCGCGATTTAAAAGATCATTGGTTCAAAGACGCGCGTATCATGTACACGTATTGGTTTTCGGTTGGCGAGTACGAGGTGCATGCCCTAAAGCGGGTGGTGAAATAACATGTCATCTAAAATTTTAAAAATAATCATTCACTCCGCGTGCGCATTCGCGCTCATTGTGAGTTTTGTGTGGCTCGCGTACGCGAATGCCGCGCCGAGCGGCGCCGTCACCTATGTGCAGGACTTTGAGCGTCGCACGCCGTTTATTTCTGACTTTTGGCCACCGGAGCGCATTGATCCCGTGATGCGCGGTGCAGATGGGGCTATTCGTCCGGTGGTGGAATCGCCCGTGTCATTTTTTATACATCCGTCGCGTCGGTTTTCTACCGGAACCATTGAGATGATTTTTAAATTGAAAGATGCCGCCACGTTTGAGTTAGGAATAGAAACTGGTCCAGAGCCAGAGGACGTGAGGGTGTATCAGTGGCAGGCACTTGAATCGTTACCGGGCGATTTTTGGCGCGGTACGCTTATGGTACCGATGTCGGACTGGTGGCGTGACGAAAATGATCGCCACCATGCGCAACTATTAGTGTCTGACCTGTTAGAAAAAAAGAATGTTTTATTTGTGAAAGAAGTGCGTGTCACGCTCACGGGTCGGCCGCGCGGATGGCGGGAGTGGCTGGAAGCATTTAATGTCATTCTGGAGCCTCGCGAAGCGAGGCGATAGAATCCAGTATGTTACAAAAAACAATAAAACTAACAACAACAGCAATAGCCCTGTGGTCCGGCATCTGGCTTCTTCTATCCGCGCTTCTTGAATGGTGGCATCGCGGATTTGTGGTGCATTACGTAAATACGCGCTGGGTGTGGCTTGTATTCGCCGCAACCGGCGCCGTCTATCTCATCTTCAAAACAAAAGACCCGCAGGCCTAAGTTGCATAGGTTATAGCTCTGTGATAAGGTAATCCCTATACATCTATCAATTTATGGATTGCCTTTTTTGCAACATCGCGTCCGGCGCGATTCCAAGTTACCACGTGTACGAAGATGATCGCGCGCTTGCGTTTTTGGATATTCATCCGCTTGCGAAAGGCCACACGCTGGTGATCCCAAAAATGCACGGCGGAACCATTTTGGATTTGCCAGAGGACGAAGTGGCGCATCTTTTCCGCGCGGTTCAGAAAACCACGGCGCGCGTGAAAGAGATAATTAAGCCGGATGGTTTTACCCTTGGGGTGAACCACGAAATAGGTCAGGATGTTCCGCACCTGCATGTGCACATTATTCCACGATGGCACGGCGATAGTGGTGTCAACATTCACGACGTTGTGCGTGCCGGATCTGATGTGTCAGTGGAAGAAGTGGCAAAGTTGTTTGGATAAAAAAAGAGCCTCTTCCCCAGTGAGGCTCCATGCATGCAAGTGGCAGGGCAGTGAGTCCGTTGGTCGTACCAAGCGCGCGCGTTCTGTCATCCGGAATTGTTTTACCGAATAACGAGTACGTGCGTGAGGGCGCGTCCCGCGTGAACAAGAACCGCCCGACTTGTGGCGCCAAGAAGTCACCGGGGAAGAGGCAACGAATAGTGTATTATAGAATGTGGCGGCGGTCAAGGGCGGTTGTTGATAACTCCTATGCGTATTTTTGTGACCGGCGGGGCGGGATTCATCGGGTCAAATTTTATTCGGTACTGGTTGCGCGCGCATCCGGAAGATAGCGTGGTCAATTATGATGTGCTCACGTACGCCGGCAATTTAGAAAATCTGCGCGATGTTGCCAGTGATCCGCGCTACACGTTTGTACGGGGCGACATTTGTGACTACGCAACCGTGCGGGAAGCAATGGATGGCGTGGATGCGGTCGTGAATTTTGCGGCGGAATCACACAACGATCGCGCCGTGTTGGATCCCGGCATTTTTTTCAAAACAAATGTGCTCGGCACGCATACGTTGCTTGATGCCGCGCGTGATGCGGGCGTTTCGCGGTTCCATCACATTTCAACATGCGAAGTATTCGGCGATCTCGCGCTTGATGAAGAACGCAAGTTTAGAGAGGGTGACCCGTATCAGCCGAAAACGCCGTACAACGCGTCAAAGGCGGCGGCAAATCATGTGGTGCACGCGTATTTCCACACGTTCAAAATGCCGATCACCATCAGTCATTGCGCCAACAATTACGGACCGTATCAATTTCCGGAAAAAGTGATTCCGCTGTTTACCACGAACGCGCTGGAAGATAAATCATTGCCGCTTTTTAAATCAAGCCAAAATCGTCGTGAATGGATTCATGTTGACGACCACGCGCGCGCGATTGATGTGATTCTGCATCGCGGGCGCATTGGCGAGGACTATAACGTGGGTACGCTCACGGAAAAATCCGTTGAGGATATTGCGGACGCGGTGCTCACGCATCTTGGCAAGCCGCAGGAATTGAAAACCTATGTGCCGGATCGCTTACAGCACGATCGCCGTTATGTGCTTGACCCTACAAAAATTCAGGAAGAATTAGGGTGGGCGCCGGAGGTGCCGTTTGACAATGGCATCCGCGAGACCATCTTTTGGTATCGCGATAATCCCGCGTGGTGGCAGAATTGTAAAAGCGGGGAGTATCAGAAATATTACGAGGGGTATTACGGGGGTAGGCTGGGTAATCTTTGATGTCATCCCGAGCGGATGCTCGTATTGTCATTTCGACCGAACGAACGCCTCGTGAGTGAGTGGAGAAATCTCATTGGGAGGTGAACCGTACAACATATTGACAGATTATCTTCTTTTTGTTATAGTCAATCCAGTCTCAAGAAAGGAGAAAGACCGTGTCCGAAACCAAAAAGATCGCTCTTGCGTGTGCGATTGGCGGCGCCATCGGCACTGCCGTGGCGCTCATGGTGGCCGTGGCGTTCTGGTGGCTGGGACTCTTGGCCGGCTTTTGCGCCGGCTACGTGTCCTACGAGTTCCGCGCGGTGCTCCGCGCGATTCCGGAGGCGTGGCGGATGACGGTTGCGGGGATGGACGCTGGAACGAAGGCGATGATCCACGAGGTGCGGTTCTTCTTTGTTCCGCATCCCATCTTTCATACGTCAATCCTGTTTGGTTTGGTGGGGGTAGGGTTGTTGTATAATTGGGAATTCAGATCCTACCAAGTTCCAGAACTCGTCGGTCTGGTCATTGGTGGGTTTCTAGTCGGATTGGTCATGTTTTTCCTACCACTCTGCCTATATGATATGTGGCAAGAGGCTAGAAAAGTCAGTACACGGTTTTTTGAGAGAGTTGTGACACAGACCTATCGCTCAGAACCAGCATGCGGGTATGGCGAACTCGGTATTGCGTTTGCCAAGGGGTTTGGGATTTTCGTTTGCTACATGATTGTTGCTGGCCCCGCCATTGTTTACTGGTTGTGCGTAAAGGGAATCCCCGTTGTGCGTGTGTTGTTGGGGATTGCCGGACGTTTCGTTCTCACCTTCGTCCGCCTCATCCATTCCGACAAGCGCTTGCTCTGCGGTGTGGACTCGGCGATCGGGACAGGGCTTGCCTATGTAACACTGGCGCGGCCGGAGATGACGACGGCGCAGTACGTGCTCGTCGTCGCGGCAGGCGCGATGATTGGCGCCGCATTCGGCGTTCTGAACTGGGAGATCGTGAGCAAGCGCATCTTGCGCGTTGCGGAGCAAAACGTTCCGCGCTCCTGAATCCGTTCCGGCAACCTTGGTGGAGGTTGCCGGATTTTTTATTTGGAGGTAGAATTGGTTTAATAGTCATCCCGAGCGACTCGCCGCGAGGAGTCGAGGGATCTCGTGGTTCATGGTGAGATTTCTCCACTCATTCGCGAGGCGCTCATTCGGTCGAAATGACAAAAGGAGGGGATATGGAAAAACATTTTTATGTTTATATTTTGCTGAATAAATTGCACACGGTTTCTTATATCGGAGTAACCAGTTCGCTCCAGAAACGCTTGTGGCAGCATCATGAAAAAATTGTAGAGAGTTTTACGCAAAAATATCGTATCAACAAACTAGTGTATTTTGAAACTTACGACACACCGCTTGAGGCGATTGCCCGTGAGAAGCAACTAAAACGGTGGTCGCGTAGTAAAAAGATTGTTTTAATCAAAACTATCAATCCAACGTTCCGCGATTTATCAGAAGACTGGCGGTGAGATTTCTCGACTCCTCGCCAGGGGCGAGTCGCTCGAAATGACAAAAAATGTCATCCCGAGCGAAGGCCCGTCTCGGACCGAAGTCGAGGGATCTCATCGGTGAGATTTCTCCACGCGGCCCGCTTCGCGGGCCTTGGTCGAAATGACACGATTACTATGCCACACAACCACACCATCATCTCCCTCGGCGGGTCGCTCGTGATACCAAAAATAGGTTTTGATATCCCGTTCCTGAAAAGATTCCGAAAATTAATTTTGGATGAAATGAAACGCGGCAAGCGTTTTATTTTAATTGTCGGCGGCGGGGCCACGGCGCGGGCGTATCAGGAGGGGTTCAAGGATTTGTGGATTCCGCCCCGGATCAAGTCCGGGGTGACAGAGGGCCGGAATGACATGAAGCTGGATGACAAACTGGATTGGCTGGGGATTCACAGCACCATTTTGAACGCGCAGTTTGTGCGCATGCTGTTTGGTGATAACGCTTACCATGATGTTCAAATAGACCCCACTAAAAAAATTAAAACCGACAAGCCGATTATTATCGGCTCCGGTTGGAAACCCGGGTGTTCCAGCGATTATGACGCGGTGCTTGCCGCAAAAACATACGGCGCGCGTGAAGTCATTAACATTTCAAATATTGATTACGTTTACGATAAAGACCCGACAAAGTTTACGCACGCAAAACCACTGCCGCGTTTAACGTGGAAAGAATATCGCGCCATGGTGGGGGACACGTGGTATCCGGGAAGCAATGCGCCCTTTGACCCCATTGCCTCAAAAACAGCAGATAAACTTGGTCTCACGGTAAAAATTCTTCGTGGCACGGCTCTCTCGGAGGCGCGAAAGGCAATTCGGGGCGAGAAATTCAGAGGGACTACCATCGCTTGACTCCTCAAACCACTATAGAGTAGGCTAGCACCAACGTCATCAACCCGAAACAACTAACCTCGGAAGGGAGGGTACGGACTTGACGAACGCTCTTTCATGCCTGACGGCACTGGCCGTCGCACTCTTCCCGGCGCTGGCGTTTGCCAGCGGCGGAGAAGCGAAGCCGTGGTACACGGGTGGCACGCCCATCCTGCTACTGCTCGTCGTCGTGGCCATCGTCGTGTGGCGCCTGCCGCGGGTCAAGGTGGACCTGCCGCATCTGGGCGACTTCGACTTCCGCATGCGGCGAGCCATCAACTGGCTCGTTCTGGGCACGACCTACGCCTTCCTCTACTGGGGGCGTTACAACCTGCAAGTGGGCATGCAGGCCCTCGGCAGCCAGGAGATGATCAGGGACTTCAACTGGATCTTCGGCGCCGGGACCGTGGTGTATGGCGTTTCCTTTATCGTGAACGGCCCGCTCACGGACAGGAAGGGCGGAAGGTTCTCCATCCTCGCGGCCGCCTTCGGCGCCGCCGCCGCGAACCTGCTCATGGGCCTCGCGGTGTGGGCGAAGCAGAGCGGCCAGATGTCGGACTCGTCCATGTTCTGGGCCCTCGTCGTGCTTTACATGGCGAACATGTACTTCCAGAGCTTTGGCGCGGTTGCGATCGTCAAGGTCAACGCGCACTGGTTCCACGTGCGTGAACGCGGCACTTTCGGCGCGATCTTCGGGATCCTCATCTCGCTTGGCATCTACTTCGCGTTTGACTGGAGCAAAGCCATCATCGGGGTCTTGCCCATCCACTGGGCGTTCATCGCTCCGGGACTGGCGCTGGCCGCGATGTGGCTCGCATGCATCTCCTTCGTTCGCGATAAGCCGAGCAAGGCCGGGTACAAGGATATCAGGACCGACGACGCCTCAGAAGGCGACACCGGCCCGCAACTCGGAGCCATCACGGTGTTCCAGAGGATGATGCGGAACAAAGTCATCGTGACCATCGCGCTGATCGAGTTCTGTAGCGGATTCCTGCGCCAGTCCGTCATGCAGATGTACAAGTTCTTCGCGGAGTCCATCGGCACAACCAACAACTTCGTGTACGAGAACTGGGGGCTGTCGCTGTGCATCGCCGGCATCCTTGGTGGTGTCTTCGCCGGCATCGTCTCTGACCACATCTTCAGCTCGCGTCGAGGTCCGGTCGCGGCAGTGCTCTACGGGTTCATGCTCGTAGGCACGATCGCCATGCTGGCTCTCCTCGGCTCTCCGGAGCTGGGTTGGGTCATGGCGCTCATGTCGCTCGCCGTCATCGGCGTGCACGGCATGCTCTCGGGCACGGCCAGCATGGACTTTGGCGGCACGAGAAACGTAGGTGTTGCTGTCGGCATCATCGACGGCTTCGTCTACCTTGGCACTGGAGCGCAAGCGCTCCTTTACGCCAACATCCTGCCAAAGGGTGCGGACGAAGCGGCGAAGAACGTCGGCAATTGGTACGGCTGGCCCATCGCCATGCTCCCGCTCGCCATGCTCGGCCTCGTCCTGGCCTACAGGATCAGAGGCGACAAGCCCAAGCCGAAGATGGCCGTCGTTCAGGAGAAGGCCGCCGTCTAGCCATTGCTCGTTATCCCCGCCGCGTTTTCCTTCAAAGAGAACGCGGCATTTTTATATGGGCTTGACACCTTTTCTGGCTTTTGTTACTGTGGATTCACCATAGACTGCAGCTGCTTGCCCTTCCGAAGCTCGCCCGTGCGAGCGAAGGAGGGTCCGGCTTAATTTACTGCATAGGTACAAGAGGTCGAATTGTACGCGTGTCTGTGGGTAAAACCACAGTTTTTTTATGGCAAAAACCAAACAAGAAAAACAGGAAATCATGCAGGAGCTCGCGGATGCGTTCGGAAAGAGCAAATCCGTTGTGTTTGCGAACTTCAGCGGTTTGCCGGTGAAAGAAGCAGAGGTGCTCCGCAAGCAAGCGCGCGCGGAACAGATTGGCATCATGGTGGCAAAGAAAACGTTGCTTGAGAAAGCAACGTCAGGTGCCGGCCTAACTGATGTGTCGCCGCGCAGTTTCAGCGGCGAGGTGGTGACGCTATTCGGCTACGACGATGAGGTGGCGCCGGCGCGTTTACTTCACACCTTCGGCAGAACGCACGACATGGTGAAGATGCTTGGTGGCATCTTGGAGCGGCATTTTGTTTCCGCGGAAAAAATTAAAGAGCTTGCGCTCTTGCCGAGCAAACAAGAATTGCTTGCCAAACTGGTGGGGACCTTGAACGCGCCCGTTTCAGGATTCGTGAATGTGCTTGCAGGCAACTTGCGTGGTTTGGTGCGAGTGTTGGATGGTATTAGAGCGAACAAAGTGTAATTAT
>Ga0209541_10005072_pt1 | contig 23075 bp, 26 predicted proteins | sample RifCSPlowO2_01_FD_184027 | JGI IMG/M metagenome (GOLD analysis project Ga0209541, IMG submission 184027) | Groundwater microbial communities from Rifle, Colorado - Rifle CSP2_plank lowO2_0.1 (SPAdes) (version 2) | ecosystem: Environmental > Aquatic > Deep subsurface > Groundwater | place...
ATTATTTAAAAAAACTATAGTCTATAAATTACTTATAATATATTTATAGGCTTAATTGAACCAGTATTAATTAAATTTACAGAATCAATAATAGAAATATTTATATAGTAAATAAAAAGATAATTTTTATGCAAATACATAATAAAACATCTAAAATTATTAATATCGTGTTTTGTTATTTAGATTGCTAAATATAAGCATTCTACACTTTTTCTTCTAAACTTTGGATGCTTATGTTTTAAAAACTAATTTTTAGAAGAATTAAATGTGTAGTTGTTAGGGGGATAAAATGCAGCAAGCTACAAAAGAAATAGAAAGCAAGCTACAAAGGAAATAGAATCAAGTAAGTTAGTAAGCTTTGTTAAAAGGCTTACTGAATGTGAAAAGTTTCCAAAAATTAATAATTTAGCTAGAATTGCAGAATCTAATTTAAATTTTCTTGAACTTATTATTGGGGCTGTTTCAGCAACATATTATACAGGCCAGCACGGACTGGATATGGATGAGGGAATTTATGCTTATTTGCCAGGGGAATTTTCGCGAGAGGAATTAATGGAATTTTTAGATGCGGTCTATAAACATGGAAAAACAAAGTCTGGAAGACTTAAAAAATATTTTTCATAATAATTAGAAACATTTAAAATAGTAAATGATTATTTACTAATAAAATCAAATACTTTTAATAAAATGGTTTATAGTCAAATATCTGTTAATAAAAGAAATTCAGTATTATTGTTCCTATCTTTTTTTGTAGTCTTGGCTGTTTTAGGTTATGTGTTTGGGGCAGTTTTGCAGATAGGGGCTTATGCCGGATTATTAATAGCATTAGTTTTCTCAACATTTAGTGCTTTTTTCAGTTATTTTTTTGGAGATAAAATGGTTTTGAGAGTTTCGAGTGCTCAGAAAATTACAAAAGAACAAAACTCAATGTTGTACAATTTAGTTGAAGGATTAAGTATTGGTGCGGGAATTCCTATGCCAAAATTATACCTAATGAATGATTCATCAATAAATGCATTTGCAACTGGAAGAAATCCCAAAAATGCAAGCATTGCAGTTACAAAAGGAACATTAATGAAATTAAATAAAGAAGAGTTAGAAGGAGTTTTAGCTCATGAATTAAGTCATGTAAAAAACTTAGATATAAGATTCATGGTTTTGGTAGCTGTAATGGTGGGCACAATTGTAATATTAAGTGATTTTTTCTTAAGAAGTTTTATGTTCACAAATTCAGGTGACAGGGGTAAAAATACTCATATAATTTTAATAGTGATAGGATTTGTTTTGGCAATTTTATCCCCAGTATTTACAGAGATTATAAAATTGGCAATTTCAAGAAAACGTGAGTACTTAGCAGATGCATCAGGAGCTTTATTAACAAAAAATCCAGGTGGTCTAGCAAATGCTTTAAGAAAAATTGGTAATGATCATAATCAGTTAAAAACAGCAACACATGCAACAGCACACTTATTCATAAGTAATCCATTTAAGAAAAGAAACTGGTTATCTTTATTCGATACTCACCCTAGTCTCGATTCAAGAGTTAAAAAATTAGAGTCAATGTAATTATCTTTTATAAGATACAAATTCTATTTCTTCTTTTATTCTTTTAACATTTCTTGCAAATTTATTTCTGTCTTTTTCATTAAAACCAAAATATTTTGATGCTCTTTCCATAGCTTCTTGATAATGCCTATTTCTATGATCACCTTCACAATTAAAATAAAAATCATTAATCATATGGAAATTAGATTTTGCTAATCTATGATCTAACTCTTTTTGAGAATCCATCATTTCAGAAGCAGAATAAATCCTGAATCCAGCTTTTAATAATTCTTTATCATCAGGACACTTTTGTTGCTGTGAAACACAAGAAGATAATCCCAAAATTAAAGCTATTAAACTTTTTCTCATCTCTATAAAAGTAATTTATATAATAAAAAATAATTTTTAAGTATTAATAAAGTTTTTTAATTTCAAAATCACTTCTTTTTAAATCTAACAAATCCCATCCCTTTTGCATTGTTACTGCTTCTATACTTTCTTTGTTATTTGAATGAAAATAAATTCTAACTTTGCTTTCAATTCCTTTAGCTGTTACTCCAGTGTCAACAATTTCTAAAGTTAAAATTGTCCCACGAGCATCATAAATTAATTGCTGAATATTTCCAGTTATAGTCTCTTTAGGCTTTCCAAAACGGCATTCTAAATTCCTCATTATCATTTCAACATAAGAAATTGGCCTGGGTTCTAAATGGAAAAAAGTTCTCCTAATTTCCTTTTCAGTCATTTTAGGAAAAATAATTAAATCTTATTAAAAGGTTTACTATAAATTAATATATATTTTACAACTTTTTAATGTATTCAATTTCTTCTTCACTTAAATTTAATTCGCTGGGTATAATATTTTTCTTGACAAGTAACTTCAATAAGTCAAAACTGTTTTGTAAGGTTTTTTTAGTAGAAGTATGAGTGTAATTTCCTAATTTTTCAGCAATAGCTTTTTTCTTTAAATTCTTCATATTATTAATATAAATTTTCAACAATCTTCCAGTTCTTCTGTAAGGAGTAAATCCAGGGTAATTCCCATTTTTTGCAAAAGCAACCCCAGTAGTCATCAAAGCATTTCTATAAATTAATAATCTATAATATTGTTCTCTAAAGATTCTTTTCTTGTAAATATCCGCCTTTGATAAAGCCTCATAAGCTTTAAACAATTCTAAAGGATTTTTGTACTCTAAAGGTAGATTTTCATCTAGCCACAAAAAACATTCATCTAAGTCAACATTTGTATTTTCTAAACTATTGAGAATTAAATTATAATCCCTGCTCTTGAAAATAGTTCTTAAAGCATTAAATATAGTTTCTGCCTTCTCTCTTTCCTCAACAGAATCAATATCAAGTAATTCTTTTTTACCTTGTGTTAAGGTCTGTGCATCATTTATAGCTGCTCTTAAATCACCATTTGCTTTTCTTGCTAACTTTTTTAATATGTCATCATAATATAAAATTCCCTCCCTATCTAAAATCCCTTTCAAAGTTAAAAAAACTTCATCAACTTTAATTGGGTTAAATTCAACTAAGCAGCATTTCTTTCTTAATTCATTTAACTTTTGAGCATAAGGGTCATTTGCAGTCATAACCAAAGCATGTTTTGTCTCTCCCAATAAAGAAGTCAAAGTGCTTATTCCACCCCTATCTTCATTGCCAGCCATTCCATCAATTTCATCAATTAAAATTATCTTTCCTTTATTAAACAAGCTCATTTGTTTGGAAGAACTTCCAATAATTTCAATAACCTTATCCTTATTTCTTTGATCAGAAGCATTTAGTTCTAGAATTTCATAATCTAATTCCTTAGCAAGAGCATAAACACTTGAAGTTTTTCCAGTCCCAGCTGGACCATGAATTAATGTTGGTTTTTTTTCAAGAATAAATTTCTTTAAACTAGCAACCTGTTCTTTATTTCCTATAATCCCATTTGTTGTTTTAGGTCTGTACTTCTCAGTCCAATTTAAATTTACTTTTGTTAATAGCACCATATAATCTTTTTGTGAAAAAGCTTAATCAAAAATATAAACTAAACCTCCTTATTTTTTATTTACAAGAATTAAATTAGCTAAAAAGCTTTCAATCTGTACAAATTCATCTGAACCTTCAACAATTCTAAATTCTATTTCTCCGCATTTATCTACCAAATAAACCTTTTTGTCTTCAGGTATATTTAATCCCCAGATTTCTTTTTGCATTTGTTTTATTGTTTCCAGACCTGAAAGACCATATTTTAACATAGTATCTAATAATTTTTCTCTTGATTTTAGAAAGTCTCCTTGTAATGCTATTTCCATTATTTCTTTTATTTCTTTTGGACGAGCAGCTGAAACCAAGCTATAAACTAATTCTTCATTAATATTTGAATCAATTGCAGCACAGCTTTGCAAGATATTTTCTAATTTTCTGCAGTCTCCTTCGGATACTTTGAATAAAGCTCGGACTGCTTCTTCTGAAATTTTTAAATTTTCTTTTTGAGCTATGTTATTTATGATAATCTTAATATCTTTTTCTTCCAAAGGCTTAAACCTAAATACAGTACACCTGCTTAAAATTGGGTCAATAATCTTAGAACTATAATTTGCACTTAAAATAAATCTAGTTGTCTGTGCAAAAGTTTCCATTGTTCTTCTCAAAGCTTGTTGTGCATCTTTTGTCAAGTTATCTGATTCATCCAAAAAAATTAGCTTAAAAGGATGGTCTCCAATAGGTTTTACTCTTGCAAAATCTTTTATTATCCCTCTTATTGTATCTATCCCTCTGTCATCACTAGCGTTGAGCTCTAAAAAATTCTGCTGCCATATATCCCCATAAAGTTCTTTTGCAATTACAAGAGATAAAGTTGAATTATGCATAATTACCGGTCCAAATCCACCTATAAAATTATGAGTCTCTTTTACATTAAGATCATATATTATATCCCCACCAATTTTTTCAGAGTTTACAACTTTATCCCATCTAATTTCCGCCTTACTTAAAAAATCAATTACTTCAAGTTGAGATATTATTTCAGCATCATATATTCTTTTTTCAATTATCTTTTTGATAGTTGAACACATTTGTGATAAATGCAATACGCTAGAATTTGATAAATTTGTTTGATTTAAAACATAATTAGCCGAAGTCGGATGGATATTTAATGAGGTTCCAATTTCTTTATAAGTTATACCGAATTCTGCCATTGCTGACATTAAATGTTCCTTAGCAAATAGAATCTTATTTAATTTTGTATATAACTCTGAATTAACTATTTGAGCTTCACAAAGTGTCTTTACAATTTTTAATAAATTACCTAAATTTGGTTCCCTTTTTTTATCGGAATATTCTTTTAATCTATCAACTCTAATTCCATTTTTACTAACTTGAAATCTAAGTTCCTTGTTTTTTAATTTATTAAAACATTCATTTAAATCTTCTTCAATATCAACCTTTATGCCTTCTAATAATGAAATAGTTGCTAAGGCCTTTTTAAGTTTATTTCTACAAATTAAACCTATTTTTTTATAAATTTTCAAAACTTTTTTTCTGCTTCCTCTTTGTTTACTTAATAAACATTCAATTTCCCTTTTATATCCTAAGTCCTTATAAGTTATATTAAATTGATTTAAAATTTTTATAATATTTTTCTTATTTATCTCTAATATATCTATATTTGTATTATCATTTTTTGTATAATTTATTTTTTTAAATTCCGGGTTTATATATCTGCCAAATTTATTTATGTTTTCGCTTCCGCTTATTTTTAAAATATAGTTTCTATTTTTTTTAATCCTAATCATTGAAAATATACCAAGTCGTGTAAATAAATACTTTAATCCAATAATAAAATCTTTGCTATCAGAACCTATCTCTATGTGGTTGTTTTTTGGAAAACTTCCATCTCCCTCATAATAACCCCTTATAAAGGCACATATTTCTGATAAACTCGAACTGTATAATTCAGCCGGTACTTTTATTATATTTGATTTCTTTTTTCCAATAGGTAAATTAGTAATTAATGAAATAAACTTAGAGATTGTAGTTCCTTTTTTAATTGTCAAATATTTATTTTTGGGGTTTGATTTTTGATTTTTTATTTCAATAGAAACTTGCTCTCCAAATACTTTAATTAATAAATCTTTATATTTGCTTAATAAATTTAAATTATTATTAAAAATATTTATTGTATCTTTAATATGCCCGTCGGAGAGAATAATCCCTAATATTTCAAAAAAATCTGAAGAATATGTATTAAAGAATTTTATATATCCAGATTTTGGATGATTTAAGGACTTATAAAATAGAAAATCTATATTTTTATAATCTTTAATATATTCTAGTGGTATTTCTTTGGTTTTAATTTTCCTATGTTTAAGTTTGTATAAATAATGTTTATTATTATTACTTAATTCAATTATATTTTCTTTTAATAAAATTCTTAAGTTTAGGTTAATTGTTTGTTGTGAAAGTTTCATATTTTCCATTAATTCTTTTTCAGTAGTTTTATCCTTTAAACTCATATATTCTAAAATTTTCTTTTGAACGCCTTGTTTTGATTTAAATACGTCGACTAAAATGTCTTTTTTTAGTTTACACCAAAAAAATTTCTTAATCTTGTTCAAGTCAATAGTATGTCTTACCCCGCGAATATTATGTTTTACTGGTATAGCGATTAAATAATTTGATTTTATTTCTTTTGATTCAATCCATGATGGTATACCTTCTCTTAAAACTAGAACTGGATGTTCTGGTGTTACTTTAATATAATTTCCAGACTGAGTTCTAATTTTTATTAAACATTCTGATTTATCTTTGTAAAAATAATCTATTTCCGTTTTTTTTATTTTGCCTGAGAAATCTAAACTCATAACAGTTTTTATCTTATTTTGATAAGCTTCTTCAATAGTAATTAAATCTCCATTACCAGTTAATATTGGCGTATCTTTAGAAAGACATTTTCCAACCCCAGGCGGCCCACCAAATAATAAATGTGGAATATTTTTTAATTTAACCATAGCCTCTACTCTTTCAACTATTTTTTCCTGTCCTTTTATCTCAGAGAACTTGCTAGGCCTGTATTTCTCTGTCCAAATATTATCTTTTAAATACATTTTAACCTTTTTAGGAAAATGCTTAATCAAAATAAAACGAATTTATATCTAAATTTATCTTTTTAAAATAATTTCCCTTTTAAAAGATATTGTAATAGAAGAAATATATTGCTGTATAGGCAAAACTTAAGAAGAAATTAGCAAGACTCTTTTTAAAATATTTCTATTTCTAAATATATTAACTGGAGAATTTGCTTTCTCAGCTTTGTCTTGGTAAAAGAGAAAAGCTTCCTCATTTGTAGTTGGAGGATCGCCATTGCCTACATTTGCTATAGCACTCATACCAACTCTATAAGCAACAGAAAGAGCATGCCCAATAGTTTCTTTATAAGCTTGCTTTCCATCTCTGCAATGAACATGAATATCTATAAACATAACAATTTTATTTGAAATTTAATTTAAAAGAATTATTGAATTCTAGCACCAATATCTATGTCTTTGTCAGGTGTTATTAAGGTTACTTTCTTTTCTTTTACTGCTGCTAAAACCATACCTGCACTTTCTTCACCCCTTATAACTGCTGGCTCTAAGTTCCTAAATACAATCACTTTTTTGTTCATTAATTCGTCTTTTGCATAATGTTCTTTTAAACCAGCAACTAGTTGAATATTTTGTTCAATAGGACCTATGTCAACCAGAAGAATATACAATTTTTCAGCATTTGGGTGGTCTTTTACTGCCTTAATTTTACCAACTCTTAAATCTAATTTCTGCCAATCAGAAAATTTGATCTTGTCCATAATTATAAGCCCTATCTTTTCTTCTTTTATAAGTTTTGGTGTTTCTATTAAAATATTAAACTCTGTAACATTTGATGTTATTCTTTTTAATTCATCAATTTCTTTTTTTTCTATAATTTTAAATAAAGCAACAGGCTCATTTATTTTATGATTTTTTAAATTAAACTTATCAACTTTAATCCAATTTTTTTCTTCACAATTTAACATATTTAAAATTTTTTGGGAAGCCTTAGGTAAAAAAGGACTTATTATTAAACCTAATATTTTACATAGATTAGCGCAATTAAATAACACATCTTTGTTTTTTGTTGTCCAAGGCTTTTTTTCATCAAAATATTTATTTCCTATATCCGATAAGACCAATATTTCTTTTAAAGCTTTTCTTAACTCAACTTTTTCGAATGAGTTTTTTATTATTTTAATTTGTTTTTTTACCTTTTTTTCTAATTTTTTGTCTACTTTACCTGTAGGTATATTTTTATCAAAATTATTTGAAATGAATTTTAAAACTCTGTTTATATAGTTTCCAAAATTTCCATTCAACTCACTGTTTATTCGATTTTCAAATTCTTTCCAAGAAAAATCAGTATCTTTTGTTTCAGGAATTATATAAGATAAATAAAATCTCCAATAGTCAGAATCTAAACCTGTTTTAGAAAGATTTTCACAGAATACCCCCCTATTTTTGCTTTTAGAAAATTTTCCCCCCTCATAATTTAAATATTGTAGTCCAACGACATTATGGGGTAAATTAAATTTTCCATGAGCTAAAAGTTCAGCAGGAAAAAAGATAGTATGAAATGGTATGTTATCTTTACCAATAAAATGGTAAACTTTTCCTTGTTTTGATTTCCAATATTTAATCCAATTTTTTGTGTGTTCTTTTGTGAAACTAATATAGCCCAGGGCATTTTCTAGCCATACATAAAATACTTTATTCTCAAATCTTTTAAGTGGTACGTTTATTCCCCAAGATAAATCCCTAGTTATACATCTTGGTCTTAATCCTTCTTTTATCCAAGCCAAAGCCGTTTCTCTTACTTGTGGTCGCCAATGTTTGTTAGATTTAATCCATTTTTCTAATTTTTTAGATAATTTGCTTAAATCAAAAAATAAATGCTTCTCATTTTTAAATTCTATATTTTGAAGATTGCATAATGCACACTTTGGATTTTTCAATTTTTCTGGATCTAATAATTTACTACACTTTTCACATTGATCTCCTCTAGCTCCTTCGTAATTACAGAATGGACAGTTTCCTTCTATGAATCTATCGGGCAATTGTCTTTTACAATTATTACAGTAAGGTAAGTTTAATTTTCCTTCAATAAAATAACCTTTTTTGTAAAGTTCAAGAAAAAAACTTTTTACAAATTCATGATGATGTTTGTTACTCGTTCTTGAGAAATTATCGTAATTAAAATTAAACCAATCATAAATATCTTTATGCACTTTAAAATAAAAATCACATAACTCCTCTGGAGTAATTTTATTTTTTAATGCAGCTACTTCTGATGTAGTTCCATGTTCATCAGTTCCACCTATAAATAAACATTCATAATTGCTTAATTTACAATATCTATAAAAGATATCTGCTGGTAAATGGCTCCCAACTATATTGCCCAAATGCGGAACATTATTGACGAATGGAAGAGCAGCTGTTATTAATCTATATTCTTTTTTCATTCTCCAAATCTCCTATTTCTATCTAAAATATTAATTTTTGCTAGTTTTAAATTCTTTACCTTTTTTTCATGTTTTAAATAAGGTTCCATATTTTCTAATAATTTATACAATTCTGATTTTTTAGTTAGTCTCAAATACCAACAATCTTTATTACTAAAGTATAATTTATCACTATAAAGGGTAACTGCTGTACCTTTTTCTGAACCTAATCCTATTTTTGGACAGTTTATACCAAAATTAATAAGATTATTTCGAATATAGCTTAACCAGTTTTTATTTTGATTAACAATACTAAAATAAGCTTGTTTTTTACTTACGCCTATAGTACCTTCCGCATCTGTAAAACCAGCCAAAAAAGAAAAAAAGTTCTCTTTTTTTGATATTAGCATTTTGGGTATTTTTTTGTCAAGCAAAAAACAAAAGCTTTGATTAAGAAAAGCTTCGATTTGGATTTTTCCTTTTGAATTTGGAATGCTAATCCACACATGGCCATAATTTTGAAATAATTTTTTTATCAAAGAAATCTGTTCTTTTTTCGTACTTCCGCAATCAACTTGTATAGTTTCGCTGTTTTCCCAAATTTTTCTTGCTCTTAAATCCCCCAATCTAAATCCTATAAGATAAGTCTTTTCATTCTCATTTTCACTAAAATCTCTTCTCGGATAAATTCTATGGGTTTCTGCTCTAGTTCTTATCATTCCATATTCCCTTAATTTTCTATGTATAGTACTTCTACTAAATCCATATTTTTTCTCTATTTCCCAAGTTGACAATCTATTAACAATATATAATTCTTGTAATAATTTTTTTGAAGGAATATTAGAATTTAATTCATGAGAACTTCTTTTTTTAATTTTATATTTTTTTAATTTTTTCCAGATGGTTGCTTGACATGTTCCATATTTTTCTGCTATTTTATAGGTATTTAATTTATCCCCCATATATAATTTTTTTAAATCTTTCTTACTAATAATTATTCTTTTATTATTTGAAAATTTATTTGTAATATTATATTTCCTAAGTTTATTAATAATTGTAGATATTGAACAATTAAATTTCTTAGCTATCTCATTAAGAGATGCTTTTTGATTGTATACTTCATATAATTCTTGTTTACCAATTGTTTCTGTTTTTTTCCCAAATAATTTCATAGATTCAGAACTAGTTCTAGTTTTTATTTTGTATTTTCTTAACCAATAAGATATTGTATTTTTTGTACAATTATATCTATGTGATAGTTCCTTTATTGAAAGCTTTTCAATTAAATATAATCTCTTTAATTCTTCTTTTAATATGAATATTTTTCTAGTGCTGCCCATCATTAATATATAAAAAACAAGTTAGTATAAAAGATTCGCGGGGATCCAGCTTTTGTCCAGTGGATTTGTCCAATGGTATTTATAAATAGGAAAAGTTCTAATTAGAAAGTAATTAATCCGGAAACTTTTCGGAATGTAAATTATTAATCTATCTTAAATATGTTTCCTATAATTAGTTCAAAAGAGCTAAGAGAAATAAACAAAGCCATAGAACAAAATTTACTTGATATTGAAATTTCTTTAGACTTAGGATTGACAAAGACTAAAGTTAAATTGGACAAACATGGCTTTTATGTAGATGACGGCTTAATAAAAGTCAAGAAAATAAAGGAAACTGACAAGAGCTGTTATATAATAAATAATGGTTCTTTAGAAAAAGTGCAATATTTTGTGGACAACAGGCTATATAAATTAATTCCAACTAATTACAGGCCAATCTTAAAAATCTCAGGCACATCGATGCATAAAAAAGAATTCTTAGATAATCTTGGAAGAGATAAATTACATGGAAAAGTCCTTGATTCAGGAACTGGCCTTGGCTATTCTTCTATTATAACTTCTAGAACTGCTGAGGATATAATAACTGTTGAAATAGACAGGAATGTAATTGAGATTGCTAAATTAAACCCATATTCCCAAGAGTTATTTACAAATAAGAACATGAAATTAATTATAGGAAACATTGTGGAACAAATCAAAAAATTCAATGACAAGGAATTTGGCAATATTATTTTTGATGCAGGAACTGTAAAAGGTTCAGAAGAATTCTTTTCTTTGAATAATTACAAAGAGGCATTTAGGGTTTTAAAAAACAGAGGAAAATTATATCATTACTTGCCTAAACATCAAATTAAAAGGGGTAGAGATTTTGCTTCTGAGATAATATCAAGATTAAAAAAAGCTGGTTTTAAGAGAGTTTACAGGCACAAAGAAGGAAGTTATGTAATTGCTTTAAAAGTCTAGAAATAAAGTCAAAACTCTTCATCTAATGCTCTTAATAATAATCCCAATAAGCCCTTATACTTTGGTGACATTCCTTCTGCAGCATCTAAAACTGGTTTTTTAGCTAAAATTCTAGGAACAGGAACCCTTTACTTTACTTTTGTTCCTTTATTGCCATATTTAGTAACTCTTGTTGTTAACTCTCCTCTAACTAATTCTACTTCCTCAATATAATTCTCCCCATTTATCTCTCCAGAAAAACTTAATAAAATAAGATCTCTATAAACAGATAATCTATACAAGCCATCAGAAACATGAAATTCTAACTCTCTTCCATTAAAATTATATTTCCATTTCTCTTGGATATCTACTTTTTCTTTTATTATGCTTGCTCTAAACAAAAAGCTTATTTATAAATATTTTGTTTAATTACTTATAAATAATAACTTATTTATATAACCTCTAATAATTTTAAGAGAATATGAAAATAAGAAAAGCTAAAGAAAAAGACTTAAAGTATTGTGAAATACTAAGTAGAATTAATGAATTACAGTTAGACACTAGAAAATATCCTGATAAAAAATACTTTAGAGAATTCTTGGGCCCATTATTTTTAGTTTCAGAAGAAGGGGATGAAGTTATTGGATATATACTTGGAGAGAAAGAAAAAGCAGGTTTATCTTCATTAAATTTAATGGCAGTAGATAAAAAATATAGGGGCAAGGGCATAGGAAAATTATTATTAAACAAGTTTTGTGAAAACTCTAAGAAAATTGGTCTTAAAGAGATATATTTATTTGCTCCTAAGTGGAACAAGAAAACTTTGAATTTTTATGAGAAAAACGGATTCTTTAAAATGAAGAACTATGTTTATTTTATCAAAGACCTTTAAATACCTAATTTATATTTCTCTTTCTAAATTATCTTTACCCCTACAGTTAAGAGAAAATAGAAACATTTATAAATTTGTAGAGGTAACTTAGATTATGGTTAGTATAAGAAAAAAATTAATTAAAGAAAATTTTTATTATTATTTAGAGTATAGTTATAGAAAAAATGGAAAAGTAGAGAAAAAAGAATTATATTTAGGAAAAAAAATTCCAAAAGATATTGATAAAATAAAAAAAGGCTTTCTTTTTAGTATTTATAATGAAAACTGGTTAAGGCAATTTGATAAAATAAAGGAAAATTATTCAAAAGAACAAAAGAAAGCAACATTTTCTGTAAAAGAAAAAGAAACAGAGAATTTTATGATTAAATTTACTTATAATACTCAGAGAATTGAGGGCTCAAAATTAAGTCTAAAAGATACTGCAAATTTACTAGAAAAGGGTATTACCCCAAAAAAACCTTTAAGAGATATAAAAGAAGCAGAAAGTCATAAAAAAGTTTTTTATAATATGTTAAAATTTGATAAGGACTTATCTCTTCAAATAATATTATACTGGCACAAACAACTATTCTTGGAAACAAAAGAGGATATAGCAGGCAAAATAAGAGAGCACCAAGTTTTAATTTCTGGCAGCAAATTTATTCCCCCAACTCCACAGAAATTAGAAATATTCTTAAAAGAATTTTTTAATTGGTACAAAAAAAATAGAGACAAAGTGCATCCAGTTATTTTAGCAGCATTAATACATCTAAAATTTGTAACAATTCATCCGTTCACAGATGGAAACGGGAGAATTTCAAGATTAATTATGAATTTTATACTATTTAAAAATAAATTCCCTATGCTAGATATTTCATATGAAAATAGAAATAGTTACTATAATTCATTAGAAAGATCCCAAATAAAAAAAGATGAAACAATCTTTTTGAATTGGTTTTTTAAAAATTATCTGAGAGAAAATAAAAAGTCTCTTAAATAAATAAAGGTGCTAAAACTAAAGTAAGAGTTCCTATTAACTTAATCAAAACATGAGTTGTCGGTCCACAAACATCCTTAAATGGATCCCCCACAGTATCTCCTGTAACTGCTGCATGATGAGCTTCAGAACCTTTTCCACCATGATGTCCTCTTTCTATGTGTTTTTTTGCATTATCCCAAGCACCGCCAGATGTATTAAGAAAAAGTGCCATTAATATTCCTGCTATTGTACCAACCATTAAAAAGGATGCTGCTGCTTCTGCCTTCAAAATAGTACCTACAAGTACAGTAACTATAACAACAAGCAAACCAGGAACAATCATTTCTTTTAATGCTGACTTAGTACAAATATCAACACATTTTGCGTAGTCTGGCTTTTGCTTATTAGTCATGATGCCTGGCATTAACTTAAACTGCCTTCTTACTTCTTCAACTATAACACAAGCAGTATCACTTACAGCTCGAATTGCTAAACCGCTAAATAAAAAGATTAACATAGCTCCTATAAATCCGCCAACAAAGACAGGTATTTTTGAGATGTCAACTCCTGTAAAAGGACTACCACTGTATTTTGCAACCTCATCCATGTATGCTGAAAATAAAAGGAAGGCTGCTAAAGCTGCTGAACCAATTGCATAACCTTTTGTAAGTGCTTTTGTTGTATTTCCAACTGCATCCAATAGATCTGTTCTTTTTCTAATTTGGATAGGAGCATTTGACATTTCAACTATACCGCCTGCATTGTCGACAATAGGACCAAAAGTGTCCATTGCTAGAACATAAGCTGCTGTTGCTAGCATGCCCATTGTTGCTATTGCTGTTCCATAAATGCCGCCATTTTCTATTCCTGAAAGAACTCCAAATTTATATGACAAAATTAATGCTGCAGAAAGAACTATTACTGGAAGTGCTGTACATTCAAAGCCAACTGCTAACCCTTCTATAATATTTGTTGCATGACCTGTTTCAGATGCTTTTGCAATACGTTTCACAGGTCTGTACTGACTTTCTGTATAATAAATTGTTATCAATACAATTATTATGCTTGTTACGATGCCAACTAAACCAGCATAGAAGAACCATATGTTATTTAACATGTACATTGTCACAAAATAAAATGCAATTGCTGCAAGGACACTTGTTACAAAATAACCTTTTGACAATGCTCTCATAGGGTTTTCATCTTCACGACACTTAACTGACATAACACCAACAATTGATGCTATTAATCCAAAGGCTCTCACAACCAAGGGAAAAAGAATCCCGTTTATTCCGAAAACAGGAAACAAGGCAACACCAATAATCATTGCACCTATATTTTCAGCTGCTGTGCTTTCAAATAAATCTGCTCCTCTTCCTGCACAATCACCAACATTATCCCCAACTAAATCAGCAATAACTGCAGGGTTTCTAGGATCATCTTCTGGAATATTTTTTTCTATTTTTCCAACAAGATCTGCTCCAACATCTGCTGCTTTTGTGTAAATACCTCCACCTAACTGAGCAAACAAGGCAACAAATGATGCACCAAATCCAAACCCAACTATTAGAAAAGGAATTTCTTTTATATCATAACCATAAGCACCAAGCAAGTAATACATAAATGCAACACCAAGCAAAGAAAGAGCAACAATTACAATACCAGAGACTGCACCACCTCTTAATGCAACTTGAAGAGCACTATTCAAACTTTTATTTGCAGCTGCAGCAGACCTTATATTTGAACGAACTGCTATCCACATCCCAATAAAACCAGACAAAGCAGAACAAAATGCACCAAATAAAAATGAAAGCGCAATTATCCATCCTTCAGTTGATTTTCCAAGAACTGAATAAACTACTAATATAATAACTGCTAGCAATATAGATAAGATTGCTATTGTTTTATATTGCCTTTTTAAAAAGGCATTTGCGCCTTGGCGAATTGCATTTGATATTTCCTGCATTTTAGGAGTACCAGTTTCCTGCATTAGAATACTTCTGCATAAAAAAGCTGCAAAGATTAAAGACAAGATGCCTATTATCCATACAAGCATTGTGTTTAACATGAAGAAAATTCTTAAATTGAGAATTTATAAAACTATTGTTGTTATTTTTCAGATTTCTTTTTTGCATCTTCTGGAGTTTCAGTAGCAGCATAACCTAAACAACTTTGACCCCAAGGTGTATAAATTAAATCAAATTTTGTACCATTATAATTAAAATACCATCTTCCTTCACACCAAGTAGCTCCAACAGGGGGCGTAAAATGTACATTTTTAATTCCTAAATCTTTCAGAAAATTGTCCATTGCTCCTCTTCCTAATTTATAACCTGGACCTTTTTCTTGAGCATCCCATACATTTAAATCAAGATCACGATAGTTTGGATTTCCAGATGCAGCACTTCCCATTAATTCTGCTCTCATTTTTCTAGTTTCTAAAAATGCTAAGAGAGCTTCTAAATTTTTTTGATCTTTTTCTCTTAATGCCATTTATTCTTTGAATTTGGTTTTCTTTATATTTTTAAGTTTTTCTATGCAGTAGCCGGGAATTGAACCCGGATCCTAAGCTTGGGAAGCTCAGATACTAACCACTATACTACTACTGCTTTCTTATAAAATAATCATTACAAAATAGTTATAAACTTTTATATATTAATTACTTTTTTATATTTACTAATGGTTAAAAAAAGAAGAAAAAAAACTGTTAACAGAAAAGTTACTGTTCAAACACAAATAAACCAGCCCAAAAAATTAAATATTGGTCATTTCTTTTTTAGTTTAGGTATTTTACTGGTAATCTTATTTACAATAGCAGATCCTAATCATTTAAATGGAAGCAAAGGAGCTTTCTTGTTAGTTCTTGGTGCAGTTGTTGGATTTTTGGATGTAGAAAAAAAAGAATCACCTTATTTTTTATTAGCTGCCTTGGGATTAATTATTGCAAGCGCTGCTCCTGTTCATGTTATTGGGTTTTTAAATATTGGAATTTATTTAAGAGCAGCTCTATTAAATACAGCAATATTCTTAAGTTTGGCAGTTGTAATGGTTTCATTAAAAATAATCTACAGAATTTATTTAGAATCAAAATAATTTATTTCTTTTTTAAAGAAAAGCTTATTTGATTTCCTTTACTATATTGACATTAATCTGTTTTATTTTTTCTTGGCTGCAATAAGGGCATGACTTATTAAAAACTTCTTTATTCCTTGTAAATTTAAATCCACAAGCTTCACAAACATATTGAAAAATTCCATTAATATTTCCCAGTTTAACTGTTTTTATTTGCTCCATAGTTTCACTAATATCTTTCGCTTTGTTATAGCAAGAACTGCATATCATTGTATCGGAATTATGGTTTTCCTTTCTTAATTCAGAAGGATGCACTTTTTTTTCGCATTTCCTGCATATTATCATTAAATCATCAAACATATCCCTAGATTATATGTCTTGATATTTAAATATTATTATACAAAAAAGGTAAAAAAACTCTATTTCATTGCATGTTTTAAATGCTCATTAACTTTATCCCAGTTTATTACCTTGAAAAAAGCCCCAAGATATTCGCCTTTTCTATTGTTATAGCGCAAATACATACTATGCTCCCACATATCAACTCCTAAAACTGGAACTTTTCCCAAAGTAATTGGGCAATCTTGATTTGGAGTATTTATAATTTCCAATTTTCCATTGCTGAAAACCAGCCACGTCCATCCGCTACCAAATAATCCCAAGGCAGAATCTGTAAATTTTTTCTTGAAATCTTCAAAGTTTCCAAAAGAAGCATTAATATTTTTTTGGATATCTCCTGAAATTTGCACGTCTTTTTTCAGCATTGGCCACCAGAATGAATGGTTGAAGTGGCCTCCACCATGATTTTTTACAGCTGTTTTGCTACTTTCTGGAATTTTATTTAAATCTTTTAAAAGATCTTCTACTTTTTTATTTTGCAGATCTTTATGGACTTCCAAGGCTGCATTTAATTTATCAACATAAGTCTGGTGATGCTTATCATGATGAAGCTTCATTGTCTGCTCATCAAAGTAAGGCTCCAAAGCATTGTATGCATAAGGCAAAGGCTCCAAAACATATACCATTTTTACCCCCAAATATTAAAATTTGTTCAATTAGTAAACATTATAAAATATAAAACTTTGTTTTTTAAATAAATGAAACACAATTTTAAAATTATAGCTCTTTTAATTTTATTATTTCTCTCTGCTCAATATATCGGGCTTTTCATAAGTTATAAATATTTCGACAGAGAATTACCATATAATATAGAGAAACCACAGTTTGAAGAAGAAACATCTTATGTAGGAATTTTTCTATCTATATTAATAGTAACTTTTCTTGCAGTAATGTTAATAAAAATGCAGGCTGAAAAATTATGGCGCATATGGTTTTTCTTGTCAGTGTGGTTTGCTTTATTGATTTCATTTTCAGTTTTCATAAGACAGGAATTAGCAATAATATTAGCATTAATAGTAACAATATTCAAAGTGCTGAGGCCGAATATTTTTATTCATAATGCAGCCGAATTGTTTATTTATGGTGGCCTAGCAGCAATTTTTTCAAGTTCATTAAGTGTTTTTTCAGTTTCAATTTTATTAATATTAATTTCAATTTATGATATGATAGCTGTATGGAAAACAAAACATATGATTAAGTTGGCAAAATTTCAGACAAAATTAAAATTATTCGCAGGATTATTAATTCCATATAAAAATAAAAAAGAAACCAAGACAGTTATTTTGGGTGGTGGCGATATAGGATTTCCATTATTGTTTGCATCAGCAGTTCTAAAATCATTTGGTCTTAAAGCTTTAATTGTTCCAATTACAACAAGCATCTTGCTTTTAGCTTTGTTCTTCTTTGGAAAGAAAAATCATTTTTATCCTGCAATGCCTTTCTTATCAGTAGGTTGTTTCTTAGGCTACTTAGTAGTTTTGTTAATTTAAGATTTCTAAATCAACAGTGTATTCTAAATCAGCTATAACTTTAACTTCTCTTCTCAGTTTACTCATTCTTTTGTCTAAAACTTTATAACTTTCAGCCAATAAAGTTGGACTTTCTCTTACAAAAGCATAAGCTTGTTTAATAGCCTCTTTTTTCTTCTCTTCATTCAAATTTCTATAATCAAATAATTCTCTTAATAAATAAGCAATCTTCTTTCTTTTGTTTTGTGGTGTAGTTCCCAATAAAATTCCATTTAAAGTTTTTATTTTAAAATGAGAAAGATACATTATATTTGCTTCGAGAGTATCTTCTGAAATCTCTAAAAGTTGTGGTTGTTTTAAAATAACTTTTTTTCCGTCCTCTATATCACTTAATTTTTCCATTAACCCAGGATATTTTTTGAATCTTCTGTTAATAGTTTCTCTATTTCTCTCAATTAAGCCAGATCTAGAAGCAATTTTCACCTTGCTAAATCCCTTTTTTCTTAAATTATTAAAATTATAATTTAATTTTTCAGGATCTCTTCCTAATAAATTAATATTTGTAATTACATCTTCCTTTTCTAAACCCTTTTTTCTTAATAATCTATAATTCGCTTCTAAAAAAATTCTTCCCATTCTTAGTAAAGAAGCGTTTTTAGCAATATCCTTATTCAAGGCGCCTTTTCTTTTTAAAAAATGATAAGAACCAAGTATTAAAGAAGATTTAGCACTAGGATTATTTTCAATAAAATATTTTGCAAAATAACTTACTCTTTTAAACTCTTTTTTCAAGAGTTTTCTTAAAAGTTTTTCTAAATTTTTACTGTTTATCATTCCTAGAAATCCCCCATATTCTTTTAAAATGCTTTCTTTTTTATTAATTAAATAAACAAAATTTTTAAACCAGCTATTTCTCAAAAATATATGCAAAACAAAGTAACAGAAGAACGCCTTGAAACTTACTTCAGGTTAACTGAAGAAGCTTATAAAAAAGCTGTTGAATCTAAAGAAAAGGTAAAATTAGATAAAGCTAGAGAAAAAATTCTTGATATGGCAAAAAGATATATTGATGATGCCCACTATTTTAAGAAAAAAGGAGATATAGTTACAGCAATATCAGCCCTGAGTTACGCTCATGGTTTATTGGATGCTGGAGCTTTATTAGGTATTTTTGATGCACATGATTCTAATTTATTTATTGTTGATTAATAGGGTTGATAAGAACATTGGTTCTTATTTTTTTGATTAAATTTTTCTAAAAGAATTTTTCCGTAAACTCTTTTCTTAAAATGGTTTCTTGACTTATTTAGGTCATTTTTTTGAGAAATAATATTCTTATGTCACAAATATTAAATAGTAATAACTTTAAGGTTTTTTTATGGATGAAGAATTTCAATTTTTTTAGATGAAAGAATATTATACATAAATCCTAGTGAATTATCTTTATATAAAAAATTGGAAAAAATAGCAGAAGAAAATAATAAAAAAGACCCTAAATTGTTGATTATTAAAACTGCCCAAGATGCGTTATCAGTAATAGTTGAATCAGAGGTTTTGGTTGCAATAAGAGGAATAGAAAAAAGAAGTATTTCTCTCCCTTTTCCTTTTGATGTTTTAAATGCAAATATAAGTAGCTTTTCATTAGACAAATTTTTACGAGAGGATGAAACTAGAGATTATGAAAATGAACAAATAGGTCTAAATAAAAAACAATTTAATGAATTAAAAGAAACTATAGATTTATATGGGAAAGCTTTGAAAAAGAGATTTGGCGCACAAGAATATAATGATGATTTAAGCGATTTAAAAGATATTTTTGAATTCGGGATGCGTGTACTATATGGATTTATATATTTAGCTTGGCACGAATATTCAATTTCAAGAATTATTCCAAAAAAAGGAAGTGTTGAAGGAAATTTGGAATCAGCTGTTTTATTAAACCAATTAATATCAGAAGCAAAGCAAGTTCGTGAAATGCTTTCAGGTCCAGTAAAGCCAGTAAATAGAATTTACAAATATCAATAAATATTTAAAATAAAATATATGTTCTATGTTTATTAATGAAAGTAATAATAGTATCAGGAACTCCCGGAACTGGAAAAACAAGAATAGCAAAATTAATTTCAAAAAATTCCAGCTATATATACATAGATGTAAACAAGTTAATAAAAACAAATAAAATTTTTGATTCTTATGATAAAAAAAGAAAATGCTATATTGTTGATACAAAGAAATTAAATAAATTATTAATAAATTTTATAAAAAAACCAAAGTTTAACTTGATATTAGATTCTCACTTGTCTCATTTCCTCCCAAAAAAATATGTAAATCTTTGTATAATCACAAAATGTAATTTAAAAGTATTAAAATCAAGGCTAAATAAAAGAAAATATAATAACTTAAAAATAAAAGAAAATTTGGAATCAGAGATTTTTAATGTCTGCTTAAGTGAAGCTTTGCAAAATAAACATAATGTAATAGTAATTGATACATCAAAAGGAGTTAAGCATATAAATATTAAACAATTACTCATTTTTGTGAGATAGCTTTAAACTAAGGGCTTTGGTTCTTATGTTTTGGTGAAGCTTTTTGCTAAAAAGGTTCCAATGGATGTAATTTTTCAAAAACCAAAATTCAGAAAATTGAGGAAACAGGGGCTCACTTATGTTGACATGCATTTTCATACAAATTATTCTATGGACTCATCAACAAGAGTAACTTTTATTGCGAAAAGAGCAAAAATGCTCGGCTGTGGAGTTGTAATTACAGATCATAATGAAATAAAAGGTTCATTTGAATTAGCTAAAAAGAAAAAATGTATGGTCATACCATCAATAGAAATTACATCATCAGAATTATTAGATGTTATTCCTTATTTTTATAATCCAAATGATTTAAGAGAATTTTATAATAAATATATTAAGCATTATATTAGGCCTAACCTAGGATTTAATTTCAATAGAGTAACTTGGAAATTTGAAGAAATTTTAAATAAATTAAGGAAATATAGATGTCTAATAAATTTGCCGCATCCTTACGCGACTTACCCGCAAAATACAGATCCTTTTTTATTAAAAGAAAATAAAAAATTACTCAGGAACATTGATTCATTGGAAGTTCTAAATGGTACGTTACACAGAGAAAGAAATTTGAATGCAATTAAATTAAATAAAAAATTGAAAAAAGCATATACTGGTGGAAGTGATGGTCATACTTTATTCCAGTTAGGCGAAGTAATAACAATAACAGAAAATACAGACATAGAAGGATTTTTAGACTATATTAAAAAACATCAGAATATTGTAATGGGGGAAGAAATGGGTTTTGGACATAGATCCTGGGTTCAATTAATTATTTTCAAAAATGCTTTGAAATTCAAAATTAAAGAGAAAAAGTTCAAAATTAACTCAAAAAATGGTAATAATTGAAGAATTATATTTTGCATTGCCAATATATATTAGCAATATGACTCCTCTTTTTGTTAGAAAAATTAATCTATTAAATTACCCAATTAATAAAAAATTATTTGGTTCCCACAAAACAGCTCGCGGTTTTATTAGCGCTATTTTGGCAGCTATAATTATAATGTACATCCAATTATATTTATATGATATTTCTTTTTTCAGAAAAATCAGCTTAATTAACTACAATCAAGAAAATATTTTTTTACTGGGTTTTTTGTCAGGATTTGGAGCTATCTTGGGAGACTTAATTAAAAGCTTTTTTAAAAGAAAAAGAGGGATTAAATCAGGGCATAAATGGGTTCCATTTGATCAGTTGGATTTCATGGTTGGCGCATTATTGTTATTATATTATTTTGTAAGATTAACCTTTCAAAGCATTACAATTTTGTTATTATTAACTCCTTTTTTGCATGTATTAACTAATCACATAGGTTATTTTTTAAAAATAAGAGAAACAAAATGGTGAAAAAAAACATTAATGAGAAATTTTTAGATAAAAATCAAAGTATAAGAGACTTGATGTTCAAGCCAGTTTCAAGATTTTTAACTAATTTGAATTTAACAGCGAACTATTTAAGTAATTTTAAATTAATTGTTTTTATTCCCTATATTTTCCTTATTTCAAAAAATCCTAAATTGGCTTTTTTATTTTTATTCTTGTCTCTGTTAATAGATATTTTTGATGGACCCTTGGCAAGATTTCAAAAAAAACAATCAGATAAGGGAAAATTCATAGATATTTTCGGTGACTTCACAGTTTATTTAACAGTTATCTTAAGTTTAATATTTCTTGATTTTTTTAATAAAAACTTTTTGATTTATCACCTGTTTATTTTCCCAATAACAGTAATTTTATCTACAATTAAAAACCAAGAATTTACAAAAACAGACTGGATTATTAAGCCAGCGCCATTAATAGGTCATTTCAACGCACTAGTTTATTTATCATTATTTTTATTTGTTTTCTTTAAAATTAATTATTTTGAATTAATCCTTTTAATAATAAATACTTACTTTTCTTTTTTATCAATATATTATTTTATTTTTATCCAATTTAGGTGGTTAAAAAAGAAATAATGTCTGCAGGGGCAAGGATTTGAACCTTGGTAGGCACTGAGCCAACAGCTTTTGAGGTTGGACAATTCTAAGAATTTCTGTCCCGTCTGGTCTCTCTTTTCCTAGATTTTCTTTCTAAGAAAAGCCATTTGACCGCTCCGGCACCCCTGCACAATAGAATATGGATCAATTAAACCTTTTAAAATCTTTTCTCTATCCAAGTAGATCGGAAAGTGTGAAAGTGGGAACCAAATCAAATAAATTAATAACTTGGGCTTTATAGTGCTCATATTTCAAGTATTGTAGTGCTAAATTCTTTTGTTTTTTTCTGTAAAATTGAATTTGATATTCAATTCTTGTTTTTTCCAAATTATTTCTTCTCCATAAATTACGTCTTTTATGACAGCCGTACCCAAGAAAACTACCTGCTTAGTCAG
>Ga0209541_10005073_pt1 | contig 23073 bp, 28 predicted proteins | sample RifCSPlowO2_01_FD_184027 | JGI IMG/M metagenome (GOLD analysis project Ga0209541, IMG submission 184027) | Groundwater microbial communities from Rifle, Colorado - Rifle CSP2_plank lowO2_0.1 (SPAdes) (version 2) | ecosystem: Environmental > Aquatic > Deep subsurface > Groundwater | place...
TCTTGGTTTTGGATCATCCAGAAAACCACTAAACAAACCACACATCTCAAGAATTACTATTCTTGAGCACTGTCAGGAATTAGTAAATTCCTGAAGTTTTAAGGTGTGGTAAACTCAAGGTTTTCTTGATTTGTATGTAGTATGGGAATGGACAGAAGCCCTGAAGCAGTTAATATTGCCCTTCACCTTGGATTAGAAAGAAAAATTCCTGTGAATGCTGATTATATGGGAATTGATAGGGAAATGACTGAATACAAAAGGAGTGTTTTAGAAAGATTACATACATATGATAAGATATTTGTCATGGATGAAGATATGGGAAAAAAGCTTGTTGAGGAATATAAAGTGTCAGAAGACAGAATAATTTGTTTGTATATAGATGAGGATTATGATAAGGGAGATCCTATACTTAAAAGTCTTATTAGACTTAAGTTAGAAAATTTTATAAAATAATTCTTGTACAACAAATCTAGCGTTTTATTAGTATCAATAAATTTAAAAAAACACTATACTTATGTAATTTATGGGTTTTTTAGGTTTTGGAAAAAAGAGAACTATTGATTTTACAAATTCTGAAGTTCCACACCAAATTGTAAAAAAAGATTACCCTATGTCTGGAGATTTTGTGGATTTTAGATCTGAGAAGAAAGAACATAGTTATTCTAAACAACCTCAAACTATTTCAAAAAGTCCTTTTGATTTTTTAGCTGAAGGTTCAAATCCTGGCTCTTATCAAAGTACTAGTTCTAGTAATCCTACAGCTGATGTTTCAGAAATTTCTGAATTAAAGACAAAATTAAGGAATATGACTGTTAGAATTGAAGATCAGTCAAATGAAATGTATAGATTAGTTCAGAGAATTGAGCTTTTAGAAAGAAAATTAGAAAGATATGAAGGAAGAAGTTGAAAGTTAGATTTATTAATCCTAGAAATTAATTTATTTTATGGAAATTTTAGAGTATTTGAAGTGGTTTTTTGGTAGGAGTAGTGCTTATGTTTTTTTTGGTTCTAAATTTCATGATGAACATATGGAAGGTGTTATTAGTCGAGAAATAGTTCCAAGATTTGATTATACAAAAAGATTTCATAGCTTTAATTTAATGGAAAGTATTTTAGAAGGTGAGTGTGATTATGAGCTTGTTAATGTAGTAAAAGAGCTTACAGAAATCGATTTAGAAATGATGAAAAAAGATTTTAAACCTAGAGGATATTCTTCTTTTCCGCTTTATACTTTTTGTTCTTTAAGTCTTAATAGGAAATTTAGAAGGCTTCATGATGAAATAAGTTCTTTTGTTTATAGTTCTTAATGTTATCATTTTATTGCAAATCATTACAACAAAGTTTTTATACCAACTAAATTATTTTTAGTTTGAGTTTAAAAAAAGGTGTTTTTATTATGTCTAATAAAAGAAAATTCATTGTAGTGACTGGAGGAGTTTTATCTGGTTTAGGAAAAGGTCTTTTTGTAAGTTCTTTAGGTAAATTACTTCAATCTCGCGGATATAAAGTTGCTCCTTTGAAGGTTGATCCTTATGTTAATGTTGATGCAGGTACAATGAATCCTATTGAACATGGAGAAGTTTTTGTTTTAGATGATGGTTCTGAAGTAGATATGGATTTAGGAACTTATGAAAGGTTTTTAGATGTAAAATTAAATAAATATTCAAATATTACTACTGGTAAAATTTACAAAAAAGTAATTGAAAAAGAAAGAAGAGGAGATTATCTTGGTAAAACAGTTCAGTTAATACCTTTTGTTACTGGTGAGCTAAAAAATGATTACAAAGCGCTTTATGATCATTCTGAAGCTGATATAGTTATTATTGAAATAGGTGGAACTATAGGAGATATTGAAAATCAGATATTTTTAGAATCTGTTAGAGAATTATCTCTAGAAGAAGATGTTATGTTTGTGCATTGTACTTTAGTTCCTGTTATGGGAGTTGTAGGAGAACAAAAAACAAAGCCTACTCAACAAAATGTTCGTATGTTAAGAGAAATAGGTATAATGCCTAATATGATTTTTTGTAGATCAGAGAAACCTTTGGAAGATAGTATAAAAAAGAAAATATCTCTTTTTTGTAATGTTTCAGAAGAAAGAGTGATATCTGGCCCTGATTTAAAAAATATTTATGAAATTCCTTTAGTTCTTGATGAGCAGTGTGTGGCAGAAAAAGTGCTTTCATTCCTTAATCTTGAACCTAGAAGAAAAGATCTTTATGAATGGAAAGAGTTTGTTAAAAAAGTTAATAACCCATCTAAAGAGATTAATATTGCTATTGTAGGTAAATATACTGGTTTAAAAGATTCTTATGCTTCAGTTATTGAGTCTTTAGATCATGCAGCTGGAAATCTTAATGCAAAAGTAAATGTTAAATTTGTTGAATCTAGTGATATAGAAGATAATAAAATAGGTGTTGAAGAAGCTTTGGGAGATGTCCATGGGATTTTAGTTCCTGGAGGATTTGGAAAAAGAGGTATTGAAGGAAAAATTAAATGTATTAAGTATGCTAGAGAGAAAAATCTCCCATTTCTAGGACTTTGTTTAGGATTTCAGTGCGCAGTAATTGAGTTTTCTAGAAATGTTGCAGAATTAAATGGTGCTAATTCTACTGAGTTTGTTCCTGATTCTGAAAATCCTGTTATTGATATTATGTTAGCTCAGAGAGGTATTAATGAAAAAGGTGGAACTATGAGATTAGGAGAGTATGAAGCTGTTCTTAAGGATAACTCTATTGTAAAAAATTTGTATAAGGATAATATTGCACTTGAAAGACATAGGCATAGGTATGAAGTTAATACAAATTATGTTGAATTGTTGGAAAATAAAGGATTAGTTTTCTCTGGAAAGTCTAAAGATGGCCAACTAATGGAATTTTTAGAGATTCCAAACCATAATTTCTTTGTAGCAACACAGGCACACCCAGAATTTAAGTCTCGCCCATTAAAACCTTCTCCTTTGTTTTTTGGGTTTGTTAGTTCTTGTTTAAAATAAAAAATTAAAATAAAAAATAAGATTTTTGGTGTTTATTTTTTAACTGCGTAATAGATTAAGTAAAGACCTGCAAGTCCTACTAATACATAGACAGCTCTTTCTAACCAAACGATAGATTCTAGTATAAGGTTAACCACATTAAGGTTTACAGCTCCTACTAGTCCCCAGTTAACAGCTCCAATTATTGTTAGAACAATAGCAACCCAGTCTAGCCAATTTTTCATGTTTTATTCCTCCTTTCACACCACTTTTTGATTATTTTAAATAAGGATTTTGAGCTTATAAACATTATCTTTCTAATATTTTTAGAGGCGAAATGTCTAAAAATAGTCTAAATAAAAACTTATAAACTTCATTTATTTGTAAAAGTAATGGGCAGAGAGTATTATTGCAGCGAATTTGATTGTGAAGTCTGCTGTATGTATGGGAAAGGGTTATGCGATTTATTTTCACAACATTGGGCATTATTTACAAATAATGGGACAAGTTTTCTTGTTAATGATTTTGGAGAGGTATTAGAAAGTTCAGAACCAGCAATTATCAGTGATAAAAGGGCGTATATTATATACCCTTTAGTTGTTCTTCAATAGGTTTTACTGAATTGTTTTTACATATTTTTAATTAAAAAAAATTCCTACAGCTTGTTGTGATTGGAAGCTTCACTAGGTTATTAGCTGATGCAAAAAATTGCTTAGAGTTAATTTCAAGAAGAAATGGTAAAGAGAAAAAAGCTCAAATAGGTTTTAGAAAAGACTAAGTTTATTTCAATAACATTTAATAACATTATTTTATTTCTCTTTTTATGGTTAAGAGTTTTACAGATGAGATTTATGCTTATGCTTTAGAAAATGCCCTAGAACATGGGAAAACAATGCCTGGTGTTGTTATGTCCAAACTTTTCCGGCATGGGCTTAAAAAAGAACATATAAAAGATGTTATGTCTGAGATAAATAAAATAGTTGAAGAAGTTAATTCTATGCCTGAAAATGATAGGATTAAACTTTTTAATAATTATAAAAAATTTTTACCAGAAAAAGTTATTGAAGAAAAGGGATTAAAAGACCTGCCAAACATTAGTAAAAAAATGATTTTTAGACTTGCACCTTTTCCATCTGGATCTCTCCATATTGGTAATACTAAAACTTATTTATTAAATGCTTTATATGCGGAGAAATATAAGGCTAAAACTTTATTGATTATTGATGATACAATTGGAAGTGATGAAAAGGCACTTATTTTAGATGCTTATAAATTAATACCAGAAGCATTTGATTATCTTAAAGTAAAATATTCAAAACCAATAATATACAAATCTGATAGACTTAATATTTATTATAAATATGCAGAAGAATTAATAAAGAAGAATAAGGCTTATGTCTGTTCATGTCCTCAAGAGGTTTTGAGAGAAAATAGGGCAAATAAAAAAGAATGTGCATGTAGACTTCTAAAAAGTGCTGATAATTTAAAAAGATGGAAAAATATGTTTAATCTAGATGCTAAACAAGGAAGCTATGTTCTTCGTATAAAAACAGATATGAATCATCCAAATCCTGCTTTTAGAGATAGAGTTTTATTTCGTATAAGCGACAGAGAGCATCCAAGAGTTGGTAAAAAATATAGAGTCTGGCCTTTACTTGAGTTTTCCTGGGCTGTTGATGACTATTTACTTGGAGTAACTCATGCAATTCGTGGTAAAGAACTTATGATTGAAGGTGATATGCAAAATTATATATGGAATATCTTTAAGTGGAAAAAGACTAATTTTATTTATACTGGTCTGGTAAAATTAGATGGTATTTCCGGAAAGTTAAGCAAGAGTAAATCTCAAAAAGAAGTTCTTAGGGGAGAGTATAGTGGATGGGATGATCCAAGAACATGGAGTGTTCAGTCTTTGGAAAAAAGAGGCATATTAGCTGAAAGTTTGAGAGAGTTTGTAGAAAATATAGGATTAAATCAAAAAGATGTAATTGTTCCTGTAGATGACCTTTATGCAATTAACAGAAGAAAATTAGATGGGGAAGCAAATAGATATTTTTTTGTTGAAAATCCTGTTGAATTAAGAATTGATAATTTTCCAAATGTTAAAGAGATAAAGATTAAATTTCACCCTGAAAAACCAAAAACAAAAACTGTTAAAATTAATAAAACAATTTTTATATCAAATAAAGATTTTAATGATTTCAAAGATAAAGAAATAAGGCTTATGCATTTATTTAATATTAAATTAAATAAGAAAGTTAAGTTTACTTCTAATGAAAATAATCCGAATTTTAGAAAAGTTCATTGGGTAAGTGAAGGAGTAAAAACTAAAGTAATGATGCCTAATGGAATATATGTAAATGGTTTAGCTGAATCAAATATTGAAAAATTAAAAAAAGGAGAAATAATTCAATTTGAGAGATTTGGTTTTTGTAAGTATCAAGGAAAAGATAGATTTACTGGAAATTATGAATTTTGGTATACTCATGATTAAACCTTTAAGAAAGGTTTCCAAAACGACAATAAACATTATAGAAAAAGATTTATAAATGTAAGAACTTTGTTTATATAATGAGTATGAATAAAAGAGGAGTATCAAGTGTTATTAGTGTTGTTCTATTAATATTATTGGTTTTAGCAGCTATTGGAATTTTATGGTATGCAATTAGTGGATTTTTAAATGAAGGAACTAAAAGTGTAGAAGGAAGTGCAGACTGCTTAACAAATTCTTTTTCAGTTGAAGCTTTAAGTATTTCTGGTAGTGATGTTAATGCAAGTATTAAAAAAACCGGAGGAGATATAACTCCTGCAAGATTGGAATTTATTGTTAAGGGTATTAAAGTTCCTCAAGGAGATGTTTCTCCTTTAACATGGCCAGAAACAGGTGAGACAAGAGTTTACAAATTAAATAATGTGAATGCTGTTTCTGGAGATGAAGTTGCTGTTTTAGGAGTATTTGGTACTAAGATATGTCCTACTGCAGATTCAGAGATAATTCCTTAATGATTAAAATGAAGAAAGTAAATAAGAGTAACAAGAAAGAATTTAGTAAAAAAGCAGTATCTGGAGTTGTTACTACAGTTTTACTTATATTAATTGTTTTAGCAGCTATAGGAATTGTCTGGGCTGTTATCTCAAGTTTCTTAAAACAAGGAACTCAAGGTATTGAAGGAGCTGCTGATTGTTTTTCATTACAGTTAAGTATAGAAAGTGCAGTTAATAAGACTATTACACCTAATTTTATAAGCAATCCCAGTTTAACTAATGTTGAAGTGAGAGTAAAAAGACTTGCAGGAGAGGGAAATATTAGCGCTATTAAATTTTTAGTTGATGGTGCTGACACTTCTTTTTCAGGGACAATACCTCAAGTTGCAGAAACAAGAACTTTTTCAGCAAGAATTATTAATCCTGAAGCTGTTGGAAAAAATTTAGAGATTGCTGCAATTGTTGGAAGCAGAACTTGTGGAGTTGCTGATTCAGCTACAATAACTAAAGCTTAGTTAATTTTAGTATTTTTTATTTTGTATAAATATTTTTAAAGTAAATTGTTTTTTATTTGTTAATATGGAAAGATTGTATGAACGCGATATTGATGATTATTTAGAAACTTCTCTTTTAATTTAAGCTTTAATCTTGTTGACCCTCCAGGTTGTGTTTCTGTGGGAAATACTAGATCATTCTATCCTTTGATTAAAAAAATTATAAGTCCTAGTTATACTTGGTTAGGAGACATTACAGAACTTATTGTTGATGATGGGATGGATGGAGAATTATTTGAAGAAGAATTATTAGCAGAAATGAAAGTACTACAAGGATTTTCTAGGAAAAGTTCACATCCTAAAAAATACGAAATAATTAATCTTTTTTTTAAAAGAGAGGTGTTATTAAAAGGAGGAATTCTTCTTGAACCTTCTGATGATCTTGAAGTTGTTTGTAAATTTAAAGATGGATTTGTGGATATAGATTATATTTCTGAAGAAGCAGAAAAGATTCCTATAGCTAAATGGCTTTTTGGAAGAACCAACCAAGCCCCTGTTTGGTAATCGTCTACCTTTTAAACGTTAAATATTCTTAATCATATAGAATTTATCTAGCTCATAACCTAACTTTCTATAATAATCTCTAACTCCTACTCCAGATATTATTGCTATTTTTTTAATCTCTTTGTTTGATTTTGATTCTTTTGCAATAATTTCTTCTGCTTTTTTCATTAATTCTTTTCCAAGGCCTTTATGTTGCCCTAATTCTTTATTTTCTTCACCTATGTTTATAGACTGCCCATAAACATGCAATTCTCTAATTAAAGCAGCGTTTTTTAATTCCGGAATAACTGGAGTTTCTAAACTTTCTTTTCCCGGTATTCTTAACCTTAGTAAACCAAATAAAACATTATCTTTGTTAACTGCTTGTATAAAACATTCTTTACCTTCACTTGCAGCATATTCCAAGACCTTTAGTTTTGTTTTATTATTTATTTTATTACTAAATTTTTGGGCAAAACCTATTTCTCTAAATCTGATTTCTTTTATAGGTATTTTTTTATCTCTTAGTATTTCTTCAATATCTTTTCTTAAAGAAATTCTTGTAGTTCCTGCAACTATATGGTCTGGAGCAAATTGACGCATAACTCTCATTGTTCTACAATATTCTGGGATGACTTTGAACATTTTAATTAAAAGATCTTGTGTTTGTTCTAAAGTATAAGGTTTAAATCTCCCTGCTTTGAAATCTTTTTCTAAACCAGTATTTTGCATAACTGTGGTTGGATAAATTTTAAGTTGATCTGGTTTAAATCTTTCATCATCAAAAACCCGTTTGAATAATTTTAAGTCTTTTTCAGGATTGCTTTTTGGAAGTCCCGGCATTATATGATATCCTATCTTAAATCCAGCATCTTTCAAATTTTTAGTTGCATCTACAACATCTTGAACTGTGTGAGCTCTGTTAATATGCTTGTAAATTTCATCATCTAAAATTTGAACTCCTATTTCCATTCTAGTGCATCCAAAATCTAAAGCTCTTTTAATGTCTTCATCTCTTGCAAAGTCCGGTCTTGTTTCTATACACAAAGCAACACATCTGTGCTTTTCTTTTTCATTTAGTTTTTTAGCTTTTTCTAAACTTGATGATTTTTTACCATTTAAAGCATCATATATCCCTTTTATGAATTCATACTGATATTCAATTGGGTAATCTAAGAAAGTTCCACCAAGAATGATTATTTCAATTTTATCTGTTGGGTGATGCATTACTTCAAATGCTTTTAATCTAGATTCTATTTGCCCATACGAGTCATAATTATGCCTTTGAGCTCTCATTACTGGAGGAGAGGCAGGAGTATATGATTGGGGAACATCAAATACAGGACAATAACGACATACTCCATGACTACATGGTCTAGGAGCACACATTACAGCTATTGGTGTAACTCCAGCCAGGGTTTTTGTTGGTTTTCTTACTTCTTCTTTAGTTGTAGGTAGTAACATATTAACAATGGTTAATTATGTAAATTTTTAAAGTCTCGCTTTTTATTATTAGTTATGGATGAAAATGATAAAAATAAACTAACACAAGAACAAGTATGGGATAAGATAGCTCCTTTATGGAATAGAGATAAAAAAATTCCTTTTGGGAGTAACTTTGATAATAATATCTTTTCTGGTTTTATTGATAAAAAAGACAAGAAAATTTTAGATTTGGGGTGCGGTAGTGGAAGAAACTTCCCAAGTATAATTAATTCTGGTTTTAATGGAGAGTTGTATGGAGTTGATTTCTCTAGTGAAATGTTGAAATTTTCTAAAGACAATGCAAAAAAATTAAAGATAAAGATTAATTTATTAAAATCTGATGCAAGTAAATTAGAATTTAAAGATGAGTTTTTTGATAAAATAATTTGTATAGCTGTTTTACATTGTATTAAAAGCAAGGAAAAAAGAAATAATACAATTAAAGAAATGTATAGAGTTTTAAAATCAAAAGGTAAACTGCTTATAACTACCTGGAATAAGGATTCAGAAAGATGGAAAAATAAACCTAAGGAGAAATATGTTTCATGGAATCTCCATGAGGGTGGAGATAATATTGAAGAAGGAAAAGTTTGGAGGCATTATTATCTTTACAACCAGGATGAATTAGCTAGTGATTTAGAAAAAGCTGGATTTAAAATATTAAAGAAAAATAATCCTTTAGCTAGGAATATAGTTATTACTGCAGAAAAGAATTAGATACTCATTATTAATCTTGCCAATTTCTGAGAATCATGTCTTATTAATGGCCTTCTTTTTCCATCTTCTTTTGCATGCGGTTCAAGTTTATTCAAACTTTCTAAAGCACTCTTTTCAAAAATAAGATTATACATAAATAAAATAGATAATGTAGATTTATAATTCTTATTATGTCAAGATTCTTTATATGCTTTTTTTGAATCTTGAGCATCCAAAAGTCCAAAACAATAACTCAAGGACTTTTTGATAATCCTAGAATCTTCTTAGCTTCTTCTGTGTAGAACTCGCCTTTTTTTTTATTCTTTCTCTTGCTTCTTTTATTTCTTGAATAGTTTTTTGGCTTAGTTTGGGTTCTTTTTCACAAGTTTTAGCAACAACTATCAGTTTTCTAACTAATTCATCATAACTTTCATTTTTATATTGTCTGAACTCGTCAAGTTTTGTCTTTGTTTCAGGATTTATTCTTATTGTTGTTTCTTTCTTATATCTATACATATGTATGTATATCCTTATATTTAAATCTTTCTATACTCTTTTATGCATAGATTTATATACATATATTACTTTGATTTTACATGGAAAAGGAAAAAGTTACTCTCTCAATAGATAAGCAAATTATGAAAGAGGTGAGATTATATTGTGTTGAACACAATAATATAGAATATTCCTCTTTTGTTGAACAGCTAATGAGAGAAAAATTACACAAGAAGAAATAATTTGTGGTGATGGAGAATATATATCATTGTCCAATATGTGCTAGAGAATTGAATGAAGAATATTATCCAAAAGTAATGATTATTTTTAATTTAATGGATGAAAGACTGGAGTATCTACAATTAAAATATTTATTTGATGGAATTTGTCCTGTTTGCCATATTAATTGACTTTTTTACAAAGCTGGTTTTGTCCACGATTACTTAACATCAAGAACTCTTAGTTCTTGAGTGTGATCAAGAATTAGTAAATTCTTGACGTCCTAAAGATTAACTCACCAACTTTTTCCTTGTGATATAAGATTATTTCAACAGCCATTTCCAGAGCGGAATAAATTTTATAGTTGCTCTATCCCCAAACCATTCGGCCCTTTCCTCGCTTTCTGTATCTTCAGTTATTATTAAAAGATTGTTGCATTTTAATTCTTTACTAGCCTTAATCAATGCTCTTATTTCCCTGCTTTTAGCGTCTAAATCTTTTATATTAAAACATACCTGAATTAATTGTTTAATTTTTAATCCTTCTTTTATAACAAAATCAACTTCTTCTTGCTGTTGATTTTTCCAATAGTAAAACCTTAATCTTTCATCTACTTCTTGTTTTTTTAATTTATTTGCTACTAAATTTTCATATAATCTTCCTAAATCAGGACTTGTTTTAAAGGATTTAGCTTGAATAAATCCATTATCTATACAATAAATTTTTTTGTTTGAAGACAATTGCTCTTTGACTTTATAAGAAAATCTGCTTAAACTAAATAGGATAAAAGATTCTTCTAAATAACTAAGATACTTTTCAATTGTATGCGAGCTTTTAATTTTTCCAATTTTTGCTAATGAATTATAAGAGTATTCATTTGCAATATTTGAAATAAGATATGTTGCCAAATCTTCAATTTGTTTTGGATTTCTTATTTTATATCTTTTTATAATGTCTTTGTATAATATTGAGTTGAATAAGAGTGATAGGTATTCTTTTAATTCAACCCTTTTTAATAGTATTTCTGGATAACCTCCATTAAACAAATATTTTGATAACTCTTCTTTTATTTCAGTATTTGTTAATTCTTTGTCTTCAAGTTTAAGATATTCTTTAAAGGAAAATGGAAAGATATTGGTTAATAAATGCCTTCCAGTTAGATGTGTTGCTAATTCTCTACTTAAAAGATTCGAGTTACTTCCTGTAATAATTAGTTTATATCCTTGTCTTTGTAATCTGTTAACAAATAATTCCCATTTAGGAAGATTTTGAATTTCATCAAAAAGAACAAGTTTCGGATTATTATAAATAGAGTTCATAGCAGTTACTATTTCATTATAATTATCTACTTCGATCAACTTTTCTTCATCAAAATTTACATATCCAAAATTCCCAATTTTATTTAAAAAGTGTAATGCAAAAAATGATTTTCCCGCTCTTCTTGGACCAATTATCACTTTTATCAAGTCATTATCTAATTTTAAATCTTGACTTCTATTAATATATTTTTCTTTTAGTTTTACTTCAATCTCTCGTTTCTGCAAAGTCAAAATTTCTTTTATTTCTTGCAACATAATATTCATATTACAATATAGTTTATAAATATTTGTATTATGAATATATTAATATTAGGAAAAGGGTTGGAAGTAAATATCATAATGTGGCTACACTTTTTTACCAAGATAGAATGTGTGATAATCAATGGGATATAAGTGAAGTAGGAAAATCTGTTTCTTATGATGAAAATGAGATTCAAGACGAAATAGAAGGTTAATTGACTATCCTCCCACAAACAATAGCGGAAAGATTGCTTGCTATGAAGAACAATTCTCCAGAGGAAGTAGCCTTATCTTCAGAAGAGATTCTTAAATAAGATATCGACTAATTTTTGCTAAGTAAATTAAATCAATGGTTCAACTTCCCATCCAAGCATTCAACCATTTGGTAATACTCTCCTTCACAGCGTATCACCAAATCACCCTCTAGTTATTCGGTTTATGTAGCTAACTTAATCCTAAGATTAATGCCCCCCCCACGAGATGTTTAATTTACTAAAGAATTATTTACAATTTTCAAACACTCTTTTTGATTACTCCAAGTCAGCTTTTTGATTGCTTTTTCATATGGTAACCAAAGATATGAAGAGTGTTCTCTATGATCTACTTTAACACTTCCTTGTTCTAATTCTACAGAGTATAATTGATAGCTTTGTCCTTTATATGGTCTATCTGGAAGATTTTTTTTATAGTCATATTTTCCACAGGTTTTATGATTTGTAATAATTTTTGGAGTTAAGCTTGTTTCTTCAACAATCTCACGTTTAACACCCATTTTTTTTGTTTCAAACAATTCTACTCCTCCTTTTGGAAATTCCCAGCCCTTCCAATGGAGTTTTCTTTTTAGAATTAAATATTTTATGTTATTATTTATCATTCTATATGCAACAATAAACAAAGCTTTTCTATAAGGTGTTTTGTAATGTATTTTGTAATAGAATTTTTCTATCATTTTAGTTATAGTACAAAATTGCTTATAAATATTATCCTAAAGCTTATGAACTACATCAAATAAGTTAACAGCTTCAAATTTTAACACTGAATGGTCTGAATCAGATACATGCATTTTTATTATTCCCATATCACTTGTTATGCAGTTCAAATTCCAAATTAATTTTCCATCTAAATTTTGTAAGATAGCTATTATTTTATGCAATTTATGTGTTACCATATGATTTTTCATCTCATCTTCAACTAATCCTTTTAAAGAATCTAAATCAAGATTTATTTGGATATTTATTTCTCTTGGAGTTAAAGCATTTGATGCTTCGCTTTCTTTAAGCTCTATTTTTTCTTCATCAATAGCAAAAGTAGCCATTTTTTTATTTTCAGGGTTATAGTAGTCTATTTGATGCAAACTATTATTTTCTTCAAAATCTAGAACAAAAAAGCCTGCTGAAAAATATGATTTAGGATTTTTAGATTTAAAGTTTCTAAACTCTTGAGAGCTACTTAACTTATCCATATATGGTTGTATTTTCATTTTCTCTTTTTTATTTAATATCTGAAAGGTATTTTAAACTTATCTATATTCCAAGATCTTTTTCAACCCTTACTTCTATTCCCCTCGACTTAAGATCTTTTTTTAATCCTTTAGCTTCTAGTTTACCAAATTCTCTCCAATCCTCAGGATCTGTAGACCATATTTCTTCATTAAAATTAACAGAAGAGTATTCTGCAAGATACTCTGGAAGTCTTTCTGATGCCCCCTTTGTTATCTTTACTATGTGATATTTCATTTTCTCTGTTTGATTTCTTCATTAATCTTTTTCATAAAATTATCCATACTTATTGATTCTATACTTTTTGAACCTCTTTTTCTTAAAGCTATTGTTTTACTTTTCTCTTCTTTGTCCCCAACAACAATAATATACGGGATTTTCATTAATTCAGCATCCCTTATTTTTCCACCTAATGGGACTGAGGATAATTCCATATCAACTCTTACACCATTTTCTTTTAATTCTTTAGTTATCTTCCCGGCATATTTATTATTTCTATCTGTGAAATTGATTACTCTTACTTGAATTGGAGATAACCATGCTGGCAAAATACCATTTGTATGTTCTAACAAAATTCCAATAAATCTTTCTAAGCTGCCATATATTACTCTATGAAGCATGATTGGTCTTTGTTCTTTGTTATTTTTATCCATATAATTTAACTCAAATCTTTCTGGCATTGAGAAATCTAACTGAATTGTTGCACATTGCCAAGTTCTATCCAATGAATCTTTAATATGAAAATCAATTTTAGGTCCATAGAAAGCTCCATCTCCTTTGTTTATTTTATATTTTATTTTACTTTTTTTAAGTGTTTCTTCAAGTATTTTTTCAGCTTTATCCCAATCTTTAATATCTCCCATAAATTTTTCAGGACGTGTTGATAGCTCTAAATTATATGAGAAACCAAACTTAATGTATATTTCTTTTATTAAGTCTATTATTTTTTTAATTTCTGATTCTATCTGTTCTTCTGTACAGAAAATATGTGCATCGTCTTGTGTGAATTGAATTACTCTAAACAATCCTGCCAAAACTCCTGAAAGTTCTGTTCTATGTACTACTCCTAATTCCCCCATTCTTAACGGCAAATCTTTATATGATTTAGGTTTGTTTCTATAAACTAGTATTCCTCCAGGGCAGTTCATTGGTTTAACTAAAAAATCACGCCCTTCATATTTTGTTGAAAAATTATTCTCTTTATATTTATCCCAATGACCTGATATTTTCCATAATTTTGAGTCTAAAATTTGAGGGGTTTTTATTATATTATAGCCTGCTTTTCTATGCAAGTCCATCCAGTAGTCTATTAGTTCATTATAAATTACTAGACCATTATTATGCCAAAAAACCATCCCTGGAGCAATTTCACTAAAACTAAATAAATCTAATTTTTGTCCAAGAATTCTATGGTCATTATCTTTTAATTTTGATGTGTCTAATTTTGATTTTGATATTTCTCTTAATAGTTGTTTAGGATCATATTTTTCTTCGCGTAAGACACCCATGGTTTCTTCACGCATTAACTTCCCCTTTTCTTTGTTTATTTCTCTTTCTCCAATTTCCCTTGATAATTCGCTTAAAGGATGACCTTTTACTTTTAGCTCAAATTCTTTATAATAACCAAAAGGAGCTCGTGAAACTTTGTATTTTAGTTTTATTAACTCTTTTTCTGCTTTTTCTAAAATATTCATCGCTAAGTCTGGAGAACCTAGATTACTTGATAAATGGGCATAAGGATATAGGACAATATTATTTGTTTTAACTTGCTTTGAAATATCTTCTATATTTTTAACTAATTTATTTACTAAGTTTATAGAATCTGATTTTTCTATGGCAGTTAGAATTACTAAACATTCATTTATTTTTATCTCTTTTTTTCTTTCTTCTGAAAGCTCTTCAGGCTGTTTAAGAGCTTTTTTCAATGGTTTGAAAGTTATGTAATCACAATGTAATGATATAATTTTCATACTAATACTAAATAATTTATGTATTTAAAGTTTATAGTAAAATTACCTAGAATAAAATGTATCCCTCTTCAGCTTTTCCTGTAAGTGTATCTGCTAATCCTTGAGCATGTGCATATGCTACTTCAGACATTGTACTAGGAGACATTAGTCTTCCAAGTAATCCCTTTGATTTATCTGGCCTTTCAACAATTTTATCATGTTCAAAATTTCCAAGAACTTCACATCTTTCAACTGCCCTTACCTTATTTCCAACATAATCTATTAAACCTTTTTCTTTTGCTTCTTTTCCTAAAAATATCCATCCTGTAGCCATTTCTCTAACCGTTTTTTCTTCTAAATTTCTATTTGAAGCAACTATTCCAATAAAATGTTCATATGATTTATCTATCATATCTTGAACTAGTGCTCTTTCTTCAACAGTTATATCTCTATGGGGGGAGAGTAAATCTTTGTATTTTCCAGCTTTGAATGTTTCATGACCTACTCCAAGATTTCTCATTAACTCATAGTAAGTATTTTTACCAAATAATACCCCAATACTTCCTACTATACTTGTTTCTCTTGCAACTAACTCATAACATGCTGATGCAACTAAATAACCTCCAGAAGCTCCAAGATCTCTAATAAGTCCTACAATTGGCTTTTGTGTTCTTATTTCATAAATGGCATCAGCAATTTCTTCAGAAGCAACAGGAGAACCTCCAGGAGAATTAATAGAGAGTAATACTGCTTTAATATATTTGTCATCTCTCGCTAATTCTAAATCATCTATTATTTCCTTAGGAGTAATAGAACCCATAGATGGTCTTCTCGATATTTTTGGCATTATTGCACCATCAAGATGAACTACTGCTATTCCATTAGAGTATCTCTCTTTTTTATTAAATTTTTTTCTCATGCTAATTTTGTATTTTTAATGTTTTATTAATATTTATGTTTTTTATGATAAGATTGTGTAACTACTATTAAGTTAAGATAATAGAAAGATTTATAAAGGATATGTGTTGTAATTTTTTAGAGGTTACATATTACACTAAAAAGGAGGCGTAATATGGAAAATATAAAATGGTAAAAATAATGCTGCCAAATAGAGAAGAATTAGGTTTAGAAAATAAAATAGACAGAAGGGAATTTGTAGCTGATGCTTTATGGGGACTAACTGCTGCATTTATGGGTGGTAGTGCTTATGCGTATAGAATTGAAATAGGAAATTTAAAAAGAGCAGACGAAGAATATGTTGGTATTGAAAGACAGTTACTAGAATTAGAAAATGAAAAAAATGCTAAAAAACTAAGGGAAGAAGTTGAAAGAATTAGAGTTGAACAAGAAAAAATACAAAGAAAAATTGATGAGAAAAACAGACAAAGAAATATATATTTGACAAATCCTCCTGAATATTCAGCTGACGAACCTGATGAAGTTAGTGTTACTAGATTAGTATATTCAGAAACTAGGAGTGAATACAAAAAACCTGTAATACTAAAGCATAAAGCATGCTCTGTTGTTAATCGTTCTAAAGAAAGAGGTCTTGGAATTAAAGATGTTATTTTTGAAGATATGCAATATAAAGCTTTAAGAGATGGAAATTCTCCTTATTTTTACAGCCCTTCTAATTTTACTTCAGTAAGTGAAATTGATTTAGAAGCTTGGCAAAAATGTTATGAAATTGCTGAATCTATACTTAAAGAAGGAGCTCCCTATAAGACTACTCATACATTTTTAGAAAAGTTAGAAGATAAAAACCAATCAATTCCTAATTGGGTTAATACTTTAACACCTGTTGCAAATATAAAAACTGTTGATGGAAAAGGACTTTATCACTTTTTAACAGAATTAGCTTAAGTCTTTTAAGAATTTGTCAACATCTTTCTTAACAGACTCTCTTTTTTTCTGATATTCTTTTAAAAATAGATTTATTTTTTGTATAGCATATTTTTTCAAATCACCTGTTAATAGCTTTCCAGACTTGTAATCATCTTCCATTTGATTTAATTTTTTATCATCTTCTTCAAAAATCATTTTTAGATACTGGAAAGAAACATCTATGTCCGGATTTCCTCCTTTTTTTCTGTGCTCTTCTATAGTTGATTGCCCTCCTGAGAAAGCGTATTTGTTAATTTTTTTCTCAACTTCTTTTGAAGAGTCTGTTGGAGCAATATAAGAGTTAGGATCTGATGCAGACATTTTACCACCATTTAATCCTGGAGCAAATAAATGATAAGTTGATGATAATTGTATGAAACTAGGTGATTTTATTCTTCGAGAAATATCTCTTGCTAATCTTAAATGAGCATCTTGATCAATTCCTACTGGGACTATTACTGGAAGATTTTTTTCAAATTCTGGTAATTGTGGATGTAACATGTCTGATGCTTGCAATAATGCAGAAAGCATTTTTCCAGGAGTTATCTCTCCGTAAACTGCTCTAAATTCATTAAAAGTAGCATGTCTTGCCAATAGATTTTGTAGCCTGTAATATGCATTTGCCTTTTCTGAGTTTTTAGATCTGGAACTTTGAAAATATATATCAGCTTTTTTTAAGTCTAAACCTAAGGTTGCATACCCTAAGATATAATCTTCTGCAATTTTTTTACTTTCTTCTAAGCTTTGACCACGGGCATTGTAAGCTTCTATGTCTGCTACTGCAATGTATAATTTAGCTCCTAATTTTTGATAAAATACCATTTGTTGAGCTAACATCATATGTCCAATATGAAATTTTCCTGTTGGCATTAGTCCAGTCATCATTACAAAAGGTTTTTTATTTTTTATAGCTTCCAAAATTCTCTGAATATCCCTATGAGCAAATATAATTTTTCTTCTGAATAATATATTTTTATTAAATACTTCTGGAAGTTCTTTTATTTGAGATACTCCAAACTCTTTAATTAATTTCTCATAATTAATATCTCCTGAAACTTCCCAAGGAGTTACTTTAACCTGTTTTTTCATCAATTAAAGAGTAGAAGTGATTTTATAAAACTTATTAGAAATTTAGTAAGATAATATTTATATATGCATTCTTATTAATTGTACTATGAAAATGAGAAAAAGAGGGTTACTTATAGCATTTATAATGCTTTTTTTTATGGTTAGTTTAGTAAGTGCTGATGTTTTCTTAATACAACAGCCTAAAGATGTTTATAATTATGGAGATAATCTTGAAGTATTGCTTGGGAGTGATGGTGGTGAGGGATGGGTTAGTATAGATCTTGTTTGTTCCCAAGGATTTAAAACTCTTTATTTTCAGTATTTATATGGGGAAACTGAAATACCTATTACTCTTCCTCTAACTTCTAAATTTTTAAAAGATTTAACTGGGGAGTGTTATCTTTCTATAACTTTTGAGGACCTGGTTAAAAAAAGTTCTACCTTTTTAATAACAAATAGGATAAATGTTGATGTAAAATTTAATAGAGTTGATTTTTTTACTAATGAAAATATAACCTTTACTGGAGTTGCAAGTAAAGCTAACAAACAGCCTGTAACTGGAGCTGCAAAGATAACTATTAGCCAGATAGGTCTGGAATCAATAGTTCCTGTGGAAAATGGAAAATTTTCAGGATATATTATATTTCCAGAAAATACTAAGGCTGGAGATTATAATATGGATGTTTTTGTTTATGAATCTAAAAGTGACCAAATTACGAATTTTGATAATAAAACTTTTTCATTAAGTGTATTACAAATGCCAACAAGTCTTGAAATTAATTCTCCTGATAATGTTAATCCTAGCAGTGAAATAGATATTTCTTCAGTTCTTTATGATCAAGCTCATGATTCTATGGACGGTTTTTCTGTTGCTCTTAATGTTTTTGATGTTAATAACCAAAACATTAAAAATATATTATTAAAGACAGGTGAACAAGTTAAATTAATTATTCCTAAAAATGCTCCTTATGGTTATTGGAATATAACTGCAGAATCTGAAAAAATAAAAACAAATAAAGTTTTTCATGTAAAGGAAAATAAAGAAGCAGAATTTGTAATAAGTAATAATACGCTAATTATTAGAAATATTGGAAATGTGCCTTATGACAAATTTATTAAGATCAGTATAGGAAATACTACTAAAATTCAGCCTCTTAATATAAGCACTGCAAGTTCATTATTATTAGAGTTATCTGCTCCAGATGGAGTTTATGATGTAGAAGTTAATGATGGAGATGTAAAAAGTAATGCTAGAGTTGCTCTTACTGGAAATGTTATTGATGTAAGATCTCCTTATGAAGGTTCAGGTGTTTTAGGAGTAATAAATAAAGGATTTTTTGCATGGATTTTTGTGTTTATGATTTTGGGATTGTTTATTTTTATATCTATAAAAAAGGTTGCTAAGAGAAAATCAGTCTTGTTTTTCGATGGTTCTTTGCCTAAGAAAAAAGAAGGTGATAAAGGAGGAGTTGTAAAATTAAGCTCTTCAGATTCTATAGGAAAATCATCTGGTGGTAAAACTAGAATAGAGCATGTAAGTAGTGAAGCTTTACCTTCTCTTGTTTTAGATGGAGAAAAGCAAGATTCTTCAGTTATTTCATTAAAAGTTAAAAATTATGAACAGATAAAAAGTGGTAAATCAAATGCACATGGTGCAATAGAAGAAGCTATTAAAGAAATTACTAGTAATCATGGAAGAATTTATAGAAAAGAAGATTCAATTGTTGGAATATTTGCACCAGTTATTACAAAAAAGTTTGATAATGAAGTGAATGCTGTAAAAGTAGCTCAAAAAATATCAAATTTACTAAATGAACATAATAAGAGGTATACTCAAAAAGTAGACTTTGGTATTGGAGTTAATAATTGTAATATAATTGCGAGCAAAGATAAAGGTAAGCTTTTATTTACTCCTGTTAATAATTCAATTTCAGGTGTTAGAACAATTTCAGAATTAGCCAATAATGATCTTCTTTTAGGAGAAGCAATACATAAAAAATTAGGAGCTAAAGTTAAGACATCTCCCCATAGTCATGGGGGAGTTAAAACTTATGCTGTCTTAGATGTTATTGAAAGAAAAGATAATGATAAGTTCATAAAAGGTTTTCTAGATAGAAATAAAGAGTATAAAGATGATAAACCCAGGTTTAAGCAATAGTTATCTAAATACACTTCTAAATTCTGACACAAGGGATTTATCACAACCTAATGATTTCATTTTTACAGAAATTACTTTTGTTAACTCTCCTGAAGTATTTTTCATATGTGTTTCTATTTCGTTTTCTATTTCTGCCCTATGTAATGGTATATCTTGATTGCCCGACATTTCTTTTATTTCAAGCCAGTCTTGCATTCCTTCAACAAGAGCTTTTAGATAATTCCAATTATTATTTTTTCTTTGTAAACCATTTGAAGTTTTTTTAGAAGCCATGTTTAAAATCTATACCAATCTAAAAAAGATTTATGTATTAACAGAATTTAATAAATCTATAAGATTTAGGAGCCACTGCTAAACAATATGTATTCCACATCGTATTCTGATGACTCTTATTCATGTTCTATGTAAGAATTGTGTCTTTAAAAATATTTCTACACAAATTAATGTTTTTTAAGTAGTAAAAATATTTGGAAATTTTTATTAGATTTTTGCCTTTGCTTTTATATCTTTTCTTATCTTTAATGCAGAGAATGGATGCATCATATTTCTTAAAGTACCATAAATAGGATGTATGGTTCCATTTATGAAGTTTAAGTGTTTTATGTAAAATAAAGGATTTTTCTTTATAGGTGTTGTTTCTTTTCTTACTTCTTTTATATGTGGAAGCATAAATATTACAATAATCATTCTACCAATTCCTGAAATTAAAAATATAAATAAAAATACATTCATGAAACTTATATTAAGATACTGTGCAGTTAATCCTCCTAATGAAGCTCCTATAAATACAGCAACTCCATTAAGTAAACTATAGTATGCAATTACAATTCCTCTTCTTTGAACAGTTACAGCATCATAAATAAAATTTGAAGCTCCTAGATTAAATGCAGCCCAGCCTATTCCTGAAATTAATTGTGGTATTAAAATAAGATAAATTGGATTAGTATTTAATAACCAGAAAAAAGGTATAAATGGAACTATTAAACTTCCAATTCTTAGTAACTCTCTATTTCCGTATTTATCTGCGAATTTGCCCCATAAAGGCATCATAATTACAGAAAATATGCTTGCTGAAATGTTAACAAGGGTAAACCAGGTATAATTAAAATGAAGGTCTTTTAACATATAAACTGCAAAAAATGGCCCTGCGAAGCTTACTGTTAAGTTTATTAAAGCAACATATATTGCAAAATGCCCAAAATTATTGGAAGGAGCTTTTTTTATAAATTGTAAAAATGAAAAATAATACCCTTTTTCAAAATTTATTTTAGGTATGTAGTGTTTAGTAAAATAATATGCTGAAATTGATCTTCCTATTGCAGAAATTACAAATAATGCTATAAATCCATATATTACCATGTCTGTTTTTTTAGAGTAATCTAACCATAATGCCGCTACAATTGTTACTATAATTGCTATTGCACCATTTATTCTATTTCTCTTAGCAAAATAACTTCCTCTCATTTTTTCCGGGGTTATCTCACCCATCATTGAAAACCATGAAGGGGAAACTATTGAACCAAATGTTATGTTAATAATATATGAAATAATTAAAAATGGAACAATTAAGTCAGGGTAAAATGACCTCAAAAATAAAATACCTGCAATAACAAATAATAACCAACTTAATGCTTGCAATGCAACAAAAGCTACTATTAATTTTTTCCTATCATATTTCTCCATAAGTTTACTACCAAAAATTTGCATTAATGGCCCAAATAAACCTGGAAAACTTGATAGAAATCCAATTTCTGCATTACTTGCATTTAAAGATAAAACATATGGAGAGACATAATTTTCTCCTGCACCACCTGCAATAGATGAAAATGACCCCTCTACTATAGAGAGTTTTCTTGTTCTTTCAAGTTTTTTTTCTATTTCAATATCATTTGTTTTAGGAGTTTTTTCTAAAGATTTATCTTCTTCCTTTTTTTCAATATTTTCTATGTTTTTAGAATCATTCAAAGTTATCACCTAGTATAGTATTTTTTAGCCTATTAATAAATTTTTTTATTGTACTTTCTTTCATAAGCTTTATAAGTCGTAATAATTGTTTAATAGCATCAACAGTTAAATTTATAAAAACAACTTAGTTTGAAAAAATATGGTTAAACATTGTGAAAGGAGGTTAAAGAATGGAAGAAAAAGCGAAAAGCTCAGAAGGTGGTAGTGTTACTTTAAGTAAACTAACTATCTGGAAAACAGCTACTTTTGTATTTGCAGCATTGTTTATAATTGCTCTTCTTACAGGAGGATTTGGAATAGGAGGAAGCACTACTGGAAATGTAGTTGATAACGGAAATGTTCAAGCTCCTGGTCCTAGTGCTGATATAAAAGTTAATATTGGAAGTGGAGATCCTATCTTAGGAAATAAAGACGCTTCAATAAAAATAGTTGAATTTTCAGACTTTCAATGCCCTTTTTGTGAAAGAGCTTATTCTGGAGCTGTAGCTGGTATAAAATCTAGTGAAGCTTTTAAGAACGGAGATGTTGCAATTGTATACAAGCATTTCCCATTAAATTCAATACATCCTTATGCACAAAAAGCTGCTGAAGCTGCTGAGTGTGCAAATAAACAAGGCAAATTCTGGGAATATCATAATATGCTGTTTGAAAATCAACAAGCATTAGACATCCCAAGTTTGAAGAACTATGCATCTAAACTAGGTTTAGACACTGGGAAATTCAATAAGTGTTTAGATGGTGGAGAAGCAACTGCAAAAGTTAGTAAAGATTCACAAGAAGCACAAGCTGCAGGTGGTCAGGGAACTCCTTATTTTGTTTTAATAAATAAAAATGGAGAAACTCAAGCTGTTTCTGGAGCTGTACCTTATGCAAACTTTGAAGCTGCAATAAGTTCACTTAAATAAGAGTTTTATTTATTTTTTTATCTCTCTCTTATTTTATTTTTTAATTCTAGTAAATTAAAAAGTTTAGTCAGTATCTCCGAATAAGGTTTAGCACTACAAAATTACTCCAAAAAATTTAAATATATAAGATATCTATTAGATATATGAAGATTATTAGATTAATTCCTAAAACAGAGCTAAAAATAAAAAATATTA
>Ga0209541_10005075_pt1 | contig 23064 bp, 23 predicted proteins | sample RifCSPlowO2_01_FD_184027 | JGI IMG/M metagenome (GOLD analysis project Ga0209541, IMG submission 184027) | Groundwater microbial communities from Rifle, Colorado - Rifle CSP2_plank lowO2_0.1 (SPAdes) (version 2) | ecosystem: Environmental > Aquatic > Deep subsurface > Groundwater | place...
AATCCTGCTGAATTTGTAAAATCGGTTTTTAGTCTGGTTTTGGGACTTTCGGGGGGAATTGCTTTGATTTTAATTATATTTTCAGGATATAAATTAATAGCATCGCAAGGAAATCCGGAGAAAACCACTGCGGCTCGGGATCAGCTTATTTCGGCAATAGTAGGATTGTTGTTTATAATTGTTTCTTTTGTTATTCTAGAGGTAATTGGCGTGGATATTTTGAAAATCCCTGGATTTTCAGAATAATTGCTAAACTGTTAAATTGTTAAATTGCTAGATCAAAATGTGAAGTATTTGGAACTCAATGACATCGGCTCATATAAGAAATCTTTGGCTTTATCTAATTACGTATGGGAAATAGTTATTGAATGGAATTGGTTTGCAAAAAAGACTGTAGGTAGTCAATTCGTTGAAGCCGTTGATTCTATCTCTGCAAATATTGCTGAAGGATTTGGAAGATATGGCAAAAAAGACAAGATAAAATTCTATTATTATAGTTTCGGCTCTATAAAAGAAAGTCTTGACTGGAATGAAAAATCCAAAGTAAGAAAACTTCTAACTTCAGGAGAATATGCCCATATATTAAAAGAGTTACAGAATTTACCCATAGAAATTCACCAACTAATAAAGTTTACTAATGAAAAATTAAAAAAATAATAACAATTTAGCAATATAGCAATTTAGCAATTAATATAATAAAATTTAAAATGAAACAACTGAACGCTAGACGCTAATTTCTAGACGCTGGTGTATGAAGATTGCATTGTCAATTCCGGGTTATCCAGACATAAATACAGGAGCAACTCCTTTGCCCGAAGGCACGCCGACAGGCGGGCTTGATACCGCAGCCAGGGCAATAGGCGTTCTTATTGACTTTGCTATTATTGCCGCAGTTATTTTCGCGGTTTATCTTCTGATAAGAGGCGGATTAAACATGATGACATCCGGAGGAGATAAGGAAAGATTCGCAAAAGGCCGTGAAAGATTAAGATACGCTATTATCGGCCTGATCGTTATTTTCCTGTCTTTTTTTCTGATAAGCATCATCGGAGGATTTTTTGGAGTCAATTTGCTGAATTTTTACAAATAAAATTGGCACTTGACCCTCCCAATCTTAGCATTCGCCTTACCTATTATTCATAGCGCGGCTCATGCTGCGATTTTGGCAGGGTCTTCGTCGCAAATGCAATTTTGCTCCTTGACAAATCATAAAATCTCTTTTATTATAAATTTAATGAAGAAATTGGCTTTATCTTTAATGTCTTGTTTATCATACCTTTCTTTTGTTCCCCTTGCCCATGCCCAATCTACATGCGATAACACAGGTGTTTTTAAAAATATTTGCGAGCTGGGAAATCAGACAGGAGGCGTTGGAAAAATTGTAGGAAGTTTTGCGCAGTTGTTTTTTATTTTAGCAGCAGTTATTGCGGTGCTTTATTTGCTGTACGGAGGCATAAAATGGATAACCTCCAAGGGGGAAAAAACAGAAGTTGAGTCTGCGAGAGGTCATATTGTTGCGGCAATTACAGGGCTGATTGTTGTATTCTTGGCTTTTTTCATAATTAACTTTGTGCTTGGGTTCCTTATTCCGGGGTTTAGCATAAACAACATCGCTCTTCCGCAACTCACAGAAAGAGCTGAGTGCAAAACCAATCTTCAAATCTCTAATGATACTTATGAATGCGTAGGGACAACTGCAGAATGTGCCTCAACTACAACAGAGAGTAAGACAGTAGTCAAAGGTCCTGAGTGCACTACTACTACTACTCCAGTTTGCTGTAGAACTAACAAATAAAAGTTACATTTCTCTTTAAGAGAACGGGCAAGTGTCTGGTGATTTCCTCATATTGTTTTTTTATTTTATCTTTGATACTCTTAAATTATGTTCAAGGTATGGAAAGATTGCGCACAAGGACAGGACGAAGTCGCAACCCTAGATTGTCTGCCAATAGTTTTTTCCAATTTTCTCAATGCGCTTTTGATGTTTGTGGGAATTTTCGCTCTTTCCGTTTTCATTCTTGGAGGATTTACATACATGAATTCCGGCGGAGATCCGAAAAAACTAGAAAGCGCAAGAGGAGCTTTGACTTTCGGCATATTAGGAGTTATCCTCGTACTCTTGTCTTTTGTGATAATCAACATTATCTCCTTTGTTACGGGAGCTGAATGCATTAAATTCGGCAATTTCAGCCTCGGATGCAACTAAATTCAAAAGTCAAAATTAAAAATGCAAAATTGCAATTCAAAATTAAAAAAACAACCAAAACTTTTAACTTTTTACTTGTATTTTTGACTTTTGAGTTTTGATTTTTGAATTATTTTTATTGCTCCCAACATCGCAATGTTAATTGTAATTGGCGCTAACAAAAATAAACAGAATTTTTTAATAAGCTCTGCATTAGATTCTAAAGACCCCCAGATCCATGGCATAGGCAATCTAACGCCTGCAAGATACAGCAATGCGACAATGATTAATAATGCAACAACTATCTCTATGGTTCCTTCCATATCTTTCCTACTTGAAAACATGGTATTTGAAACAGCAAACAAAAAATAAAGCATCAAAAGTACAGCGCCAATCCCAAGTAATTTGTTGTTTACCACAAAGTAAATCATTCCCAAAATTAAAACCATACCAACAAAAACAGGCGCAAAACCAATTATGCTTCTTCTTATCGGATCTGTTTTGCCAATTTCAACGCTTCCAAGCTTAACACCATTAGGGCTTGTCTTGGGGCTAAACTCCATATCTCCCACGGGAACTAATAAAATTACCGCAATTAACATATGAGATAGCTCATGAATAATTACGCCCGGCAGGAAAACAAAGGATAAAAAACTTATTGACATAAATTTAGAAAGCGTTTTGCTTATGTCTCTTGCGAGTAAAAACATTATTGCTATTTCCAAAAAAATCAATCCGAAATAAATCACATTCCCATAATAGCACTTTTCACAGTATGACCGATAACTTATCCTGTTTGACACATTTTGATAATCTTGCATTGTAATTTTTCACGGGATATGCTAGTTCTATATGGAAAATCATCCTATTCCGCAAGATGTTACGGGGTTTCAATTTAAACTTATCGGCGATATGACAATAAAGCAGTTTGCGTACCTTGCAACAGGAATTATTCTTGCATGGATTTTTTTTCAGCTCCCAATTGCATTTCTAATCAAGCTCCCTGTCTGCGCTTTTTTTGCTTTCCTAGGAATTGGACTTGCGTATCTGCCGATTTCAGGAAGGCCAATGGACTTAATGATTGGAAATTTCATCAAAGCGCTTTTCAGGCCAACCCAATTTGTCTATGAAAAAACAGGAACGCGTCTCTTTCCAAAAAACGCAATTCTTGCACCAAGACAGTATCATTCCCCTGCTGCTTTAGCAGTTCAGAAAGACAAGCTAAAGTCTTATCTTCAATCCATAACTCCTGCTCCCATTCCATCCGCAATGCCCATAGTAAGTCATAGCCCAACAAAACAAGAAGCTGTGCCTCCAGCTAGCACGCCTGTGCCAAAATTAGCGCTAATTCCTCCAAAACCCATGGCTTCCCAAAGCATTCCCGATTCCCCTAATCTGGTAACAGGCGCAACAAAAGATTCCAGAGGCAATCCCCTATCTAATATCTTAATTGAGGTCAAAGACAAAGAAGGCAATCCTGTCAGGGCATTTAAAACAAATGAGGTTGGCAGATTCGCATCGGCAACTCCCCTTATGAATGGGACATACGCTATTGAATTTGAAGATCCAAAAGGTCAAAATAGATTTAAGGCGCAAACCATCAATGCTCTTGGCCAAATAATTTTACCTATCATCGTAACATCTATAGACGCAAGGGAAGAATTGAGAAAATCATTGTTTAGCAATAATCCGAATGGTTAGATGGCTAGTTATTTAGCATTATGAATTCTGTCCGAAAAACCAAATCAACAACTCAAAAATTTATAGAAATCCGAGATATTTCGGATAATATTGTTTCTCTTACGAACGGCTCATCATGCCTAGTGATCGAAGTTCAGGCAATTAATTTTGCTCTTTTATCCAAAGAGGAACAAGACGCAAAAGCCCTTTCTTATGCAGCTCTACTTAACTCTTTATCTTTTCCTATTCAGATATTTATCCAAAGCAAGAAAATTGACATTTCTTCTTATTTAAAACTATTGGACGAGGAAATTGAAAAAAATCAAAACCAACTTTTCAAAAATCAGATTAAACTTTACAAAGATTTTGTTGCGGAGTTGGTAAAGATTAACACGGTTTTGGACAAAAAATTTTACATAGCAATTCCATATTCGAGTCTTGAGGGAGGATCTGCCAGAACAAAACTTTTGTCAAAAGCAGAAAGCCTTCACGCTCAATTGAGGCGCATGACTTTGGCATCAAAAACGCTTAGCAAAGAAGATCTTGTCAGGCTATTTTACGAAATTTACAATGGGGATTTCGAACAAATTAACGAAACTCTGAAGGGCGTTGAATATCCTGTCGTAACCCATTCAAAACAAGGAGAATTTTAGTATGTTTTTTAAAAAAAACAGGAAAACAGATAACTTAAGCATGGGAAAGCCCGCATCCTCAGAGTACATTCGAAAAGGCACAGTTTCACTAACAGATGCCATAGCTCCATCCTCTATTGAAGTTGATTTCAGCTACATAAGGATAGGGGAAAGATTTTACAGAACATTTTTCGTTGTTGGTTATCCCCGTTATGTATCTGCGAATTGGCTTTCTCCTGTTATTGATTTTGACCATTCTTTAAATATCTCGATGTTTATTTATCCCGCATCTTCGCCAGACATATTGTCAGACTTAAGAAGAAAAATCGCGGAAATGGAAGCGACAATCGCATCTCAAATTGACCAAGGATTGGTTGTTGACGCAAAAATTCAAGCAGCTCTTGAAGATGCGCAGGGATTAACAGAAGAGCTCGCTAAGGGAGTCGAAAGATTTTTCCAAATGAGCCTTTATGTAACCTTGTATTCCGACGATCTTGCGGAGCTGGATCAGGCATCCAAAAGGCTTGAGTCAACGCTTTCATCCCTTTTGATACTTCCAAAAACATCAACGCTTCAAATGGAAGAAGGGTTTAAGTCTACGATACCTATTGCTTCAGACAATCTTTTTATAACCCGCAATATGGACACTACATCTATTGCGTCAACTTTTCCGTTTACATCGGCAACACTAACCCAAGACAAGGGCGTTATGTACGGATTGAACCAGCAGAACGGGTCCTTAATTGTTCTTGACAGATTCTCTCTGGAAAATGCCAATGAAGTTGTCTTTGGGAAATCAGGATCAGGAAAATCTTTTTTAATAAAGCTGGAGGCAATGCGTCAATCTATGTTTGGCACAGAAATAATAATTGTTGACCCTGAGGGAGAATATGAGTTAATTGCAAAAGCGCTCGGAGGAGAATATGTTTCATTCACTCCAAACTCTCCCATCAAAATCAATCCGTTTGATTTGTCAGGACTTTACACAGAGGGAGAGAACGAGCTTGGACTAAAAATACTCTCCCTGCATGGACTCTTAAAAATTGTTATGGGGGAACTTGACGCAGTCCATGATGCAATTTTAGACAGAGCGCTGGTTGAAACCTACAGGCAAAAAGGCATAACGACAGATCCTGCCACTCAAAAAAAAGAACCTCCCTTAATGGAGGACCTTTACAAGATTTTACTGGGAATGGAAGATCCAAACGCCAATGAATTGGCTCTTCGTTTGGAAAAATTTATCAAGGGAAGCTTAAGCGGAATCTTTAATCAGCAGTCAAACTTTGACATAACAAACCCCTTCACTGCCTTTTCAGTCAAAGCCCTTGAAGATCAGTTAAGACCAATAGCTATGCATATAGTTTTGGACTTTATCTGGACAAAAGTTAGAAAAAGTCTTAAAAAGCGTCTTCTAATTTTAGACGAAGCATGGTATTTAATGAAATATGAGGATTCCGCATCGTTTATATATGGAATCGCCAAAAGAGCAAGGAAATATTATCTTGCTTTAACAACGGCAACGCAAGATGTTCAAGACTTTTTGTCTACGGATTACGGAAAAGCTATCCTCTCCAACTCATCCATTCAGATACTTTTGAAGCAAAGCCCAACGGAAATAGATGTTGTTTCTCAAATTTTCCATTTATCGTTAGGCGAAAAGGAGCTCCTTTTATCTGTGGGCGTTGGGGAAGGATTGTTTTTTGCAGGACAAAGCCATGTTGTTGTTAGGGTAGCTGCTGCTCCTTTTGAGAAAGAATTGGCAACATCAAATCCCCAGGAGGTAAAAGAGATGCAAGATAGAAATGCTGCCAATCAAACAATTGCCCCGCCGCAAACGCCATCCATGACCCCTATTGATTCATCTGTAAACGCCATTCAAAGCCCCACACCAACACTTCAAGTAAATTTTCACCCACCAAGCCAGCAGGAGCCTGAAATATTTTAATAAATTATGGACCCAACAATGGAGGAAAAGCAAAACGATCAAGCCCAAGAGAAACGATCAGGAGGAGGAATTGGGCAGGGAATAAATGCGATCAATAAATTGGTGCGCGGAGAACTCAAAAATCCTCTTGGAAAAATTGGCTCAAGAGTTGCGCTGCAAACAGCATTGCGAGGCTTAAGCGCTTTCCTAGCAAGTCCCGCAGGTCTTCCCATTCTGATTGCCATGATGCTTGTTGTTGTTTTTACAATTATAATTGTGGGTTTTGGCGGTACTCCCCCCTTAGAATCTAATAATCAAGCTGTTAACGCTCCCCCAACAGAACCCCCTACTCCCCCTGCTGTACCCTAATGGGCATTATAAGATGCATAAAAGAGGCGATCCCCTCTTCCCTGAAAACCCCGGGATTAAGAGGTCCTGTCATTTCAAAAGACACTATTTCACTTGCAGTATTAGCTAAAAAATCTAATACATAGCGGGCGTTAAACGCAATTTCATTTTCTTCCCCCGTTGTTTTTGCTTCCACTTCAACAACATTGCTCCCAACAGATGGAGCATTGGCAGAAATAATTACCATATTTTTTTTAACAGAAAACTTAATTATTCCCGCAGTTTGGCGGGCAAAAACATAACATGCCTTAACAGCCTTTTGCAGACCCAATCTTTCTATGGCGGTCTTTGTGGAAAACCCCGTTGGAATTATTTTTTCAAAGTTCGGAAACTCCGCTTCTATAAGCCTCCCAACCAACACTGTATCTTCTGCAGAAAATATTACTTGATTTTTTTCTTCCGAAACACAAACAGCTACCTCCCCATCTCCCTTTCCCATCTGGATAACCTCTCTAATAACCCTAGACGGAACAATCATTGAGATTGGTTCTGTTTTTTCTCCCGCAGGTGATTTTTTCTTAATGCCTTTTAGCGCTTTTTTTTCCAGCGATAATCTATACCCATCTGTCGCAACCAGTAAAAATCCATCCTCATCTTCCCTAATCAGCACTCCCGAAAGCGCAGGTCTTTCCTGATCAGAGCTTGCGGCAAAAACAACTTTTGAAAAATCCCTATCCGCTACTTCTTTTTTAAGAGTTATTACTTCCCTACCTTTTTCTTCATATAGTTCAGGAAACTCTTCGGGCGGAGATGTTTGAAAAATTGTTCTTGTTCCTTCTCCAACCATTAAAAGCCCCTCTCCTACTGTTTCTAGATTAATTTTTTCCGACAAAATCGTTCCTGTTAATTCGGTAAATGTTTTGGCGGACACAGCTGCAACCCCTCCCTTTTCTATTCTTGCGGGAACATCTACTTCTATGCCCATGTCCAAATCCGTTGCGCTGATCGTGAATCTTCCTCCCCTTGCCCTTAGTAAGAGATTGAGTAATATGGGAAGCTGACTTCTGGAGGACACAGCATGGTTTACAAACAATATTTTTTTTGAAAGGTTTTCCGAAAGCAAAGAAATCTTCATTTTTTTCTACAGATTTATAAATTTGTAGTTGTAGTAGTGTATATGGAAAAGTGGAAAAAAGCAAGGGTTGAGAGTGGGAAAATGTGGATAAGGTGTGGAAAAAATAGGGGGACATATTGTGAATGGAGGAGGGGATGAAATTATTGGGCTAACGCCCTGTTTTTTAATAGGGATTTTATTCCCATTATTTCCTCGGAAAGAACTTTGTTTAATAATAATTTTTCTATTTTTCCCACTCCATGCATAATTGTAGTGTGATCCCTTCCTCCCAAAATATTTCCTATTTCTTCGAAACTTAAGGAAAGTTCTTTTTTAAGCATATACATCGCGATTTGCCTTGCTCTTACTATGGAAGCGCTTCTTTTTTGTCCCTTTATTAGGGTTTCTTTAATGTTGTAATAGGAGCAAATGTTTCTAATGACTTGATTCGGATGAAGAAAATATTTAGGTTCTGTTGAATGATCGTAAAGAATGTTTTCCACCATGTCTAGCGTAATGTCTTTTTTTTCTGCTGTCGCTATGGTAATGGCTTTGAGAAGAAGCCCCTCAAGCTCCCTTGAATCGCGTGCTTTTTCCGCAATTTTTTTTGCTATTTCTATTGAGAGATCAATGTTATATTTTTTCGCTTTAATAAGAAGAATTGCCGCTCTTAATTCAAGATCTGCGGCCTCTATATCTACTGTCAAGCCTCCCGCAAAACGGGAAGATAATCTCTTCTCCAGTCTTTTTATTTCAAACGGAGGCCTGTCTGAAGATAGAACAATTTGAGCTCCCTCATCTACAAGTATGTTGAATGTGTGGAAAAGCTCCTCCTGCGCTCTTTCTTTTCCTTCAAAGAACTGAACATCATCCAAAATTAAAAGATCAATGCTTCTAAATTTTCTTTTCATTCTTGATGTGTCGTTGTTTCTGATTGCCTCAACGACTTCATTGGTAAATTCCTCGCTTGTCGTATAGATAATTTTTTTGTCAGGGTCGTTCTTGTAAACCTCGTTTGCAATCGCCTGCATAAGATGTGTTTTTCCAACGCCAACAGGTCCGTAAATAAAAAGCGGATTATATGCGGTGCCTATTTTTTTTGCAACAGTTGTTGCGGAAACATAAGCTAATTGATTAGTTGACGATACGGCAAGAGTTTGAAATGTATAGTCTGCTCTTACTCTTGGAAGGTGTCCGATGGGAGATGGTTTTTTCCCCTCAATCTGTGCGAAAAGCGGAGTAGGAATTGGATTTTCCCCTATGTTTTTATTAATAACCTTTGGAACAAAAATTATCTTGGTGTTGGCATTGGCATATTTATCCACAGCATTTTTAATAATTGGATAAAAACGTTTTTGCAGAAGGTTAATGATCATGTTTGAAGGAGCTGCAATTGAAACAACTCCGTTTTTCATGGAGAGAAGAGCGGTAGGCTTAAAAAGGGTTTGGAAATTAGCACGGGAAACCTCTGTTTCTATTTCTCCCAAAACTTTTTTCCACAAAATATTGTTTTCTTTGTCCATTCTGCAGTAAGAAGTTTAATCATGTGGATAACTTTTTGTCAAGAAGTATTACTGGACCAAACCATAGCAAGTGTATTTTTCAACCTTTTTTTGCCGCTTTCAATGAAAATATGTTTTTGGTATACTTTTAGTTGTGGAAAAATTTGTAACGCTGAAAAAAGCGAAGAGGAAAAGAAAACACGGTTTTTTAGTTAGGATGATGTCTCATGCCGGACAAAATACTGTTAAAAGAAGAAGGTCAAAGGGAAGATCAAAGCTTTCTGTTTAAGGGTTAAGGACAGTTCAACAAAATGTTTAAAAAAGAAAATCGTCTTGCTGCAGAAGTAAAGTTTAATAATTCCCGCAGCTTCTCAACTTTTCAATTTATTTTGAAAATAAAAAAAAATGGATTTTTGCTAAATAGATTTGGGATAATTGTTTCAAAGAAAATAAGCAAAAAAGCAGTTGAAAGAAACAAGATTAAAAGAATATTAAGGGATGCATTAGTTGCTCTGAACAAGAATATGACGCAGGGACATGATATGCTTTTTATAGCAAGACCAGGAATATTCAATGAGACAAAAGAAAAAATAAGACAATCGGCAGAAGAATCGTTAGTAAAAGCGGGAATTGTAAACATGTAAATAAATGAAAAGTATTTTATTTTTAATTATAAATTTCTATCAGAGTTTTTTGTCTGCAATTATAAAGAATGCTCTAGGAGTTGGTAGGATGTGCAGGTTTTCCCCTACCTGTTCGGAATATGCCAAAACAATGATTCACGAGAATGGCGCTTTTAATGGCATTAGGAAGTCTATGATCAGACTATTAAAATGTCAGCCATTTTTCTCTAGATAATTATGGGAGATTTTTTTAATGTTGTTTTTATAAACCCAATTGTAAACATATTGGTAGTTGTTTATAATACTCTTTCTTTTTTGCACCTTCCTTACGCTTTGGGCTTTGCAATAATAGGGTTGACGATTGTAATTAGATTTATCATGTATCCGCTTACAGCATCCCAGCTTAAGGCTTCTTTGAAAATGCAAACAATTGCTCCCCATCTATCAAGACTTAAGGAAAAACACAAGGGGGATTCTAAAAAAATCCAAGAGGAAACAATGAAACTTTATAAAGAGCATGGGATTAATCCTGCTGCGGGATGCCTGCCGGTTATAATGCAGATGCCGATTATATGGGCTCTTTATTCGGTTTTGCAGCGCATGGTAACTCTTAAGCCGGATGCTGTTGTTGCAGAAGTTAATAAAATAGTTTATTTTGATTTTTTAAAATTGCAGAATGCTTGGGATTCTTCTTTCTTCGGTCTTCCTCTTGGGATAAACCCTTCAGGACTTATGTCGTTTGATAGCCTCTTTGCAGTAGGCTCTTTAATTTTACTAATCCCTATTTTAACAGGAGTTTTGCAATTCATATACTCGAAAATGATGATTCCCGCCAAAACTGCAGCTGCTGTTATTGAGAAGAACATCGAGAAAAAAGGGAATATAGATAAAAAAGATGCAGGTGATTTTGCCAGCGCTTTTCAAACCCAATCTATGTATATATTTCCGGCCATGATAGGATTTTTCTCTTTCGGTTTTCCAATCGGACTTTCTCTGTATTGGAATACTTTTACAATTTTTGGTATTATACAGCAATATAAAATTGCAGGATTAGGAGGATTAAGCGCATGGATAAAAAAGAAATAAAAACAATAAAAGAAATAACAGAAAAATTATTAAAGCTTCTTGATGTGGATGGCGACTTTGAAATTCTAGAGTCAAAAGAAAAAGGACCCGAAAGCGTCGAAATAATTTTGAACACAAAAGACACGGGCGTTGTGATTGGATATCATGGAGACACTCTTGAAGGACTGCAGCTTATTCTTTCTTTGTGTGTTGCAAGAAATTTGGGGAGATTTGTTCGCATTTCAATCGATGTCGGCGATTACAAGAAAAACAGAACAGAGTGGCTGAAAACATTGGCAACGGAAACCAAAGAGCGAGTTCTTTCGGAAGACAAAGGGATAGCGATTCCTGAATTAAAATCTTGGGAAAGAAGAATAATTCACTTATTGCTTGAAAAAGATAAGGAAGTTATTTCGGAATCTCAAGGTGAAGGCCGCGACAGGGTACTTGTTGTTAAGCCCAAAAAGTAGAATAGGCTTTCACATTCCCCTGCTCCAATTTTCCACAAGGAAAATTTTCACAGATTTATTCGTCCCAAGAAATTTTTGCGAATAGCGTGCTCGCATAAGTTTGTTGGTAATTGGCAATTTTCATGGTATCATTCTAATGTGCAATAGCAAATATTTTTTGCAATGTATTAAAACTATGATAAGCATCCTTAATGTTTTTACGGATGGCGGATCAAGGGGGAATCCCGGTCCTGCCGCAGTCGGAGTTTATGCTGAAGATGAAAATAAAAAAATGGCTGCGGGATTTGGAGAAACAATAGGATCGGCAACAAATAATGTTGCAGAATACAGCGCTGTAATCAAAGCGCTTGATTGGATTATCGAAAACAAAAAAATATTATCGGAAAATGCGAAAATTAATTTTTTTCTTGATTCAAAATTGATTTGTTCACAGATAATAGGAATTTTTAAAGTTAAAAATGCGGATCTTCGAAATCTACTTTTTTGCGTGCGGGACAGAGAGGCGCAAATAAGTACGCCAATATATTATAAACATATTTCGCGGGAGCAAAACGCAAAAGCAGATTACTTTGTCAACGAAGCACTAAACAAAGCTTAATTATGAAAACTGCCCCGATTCTTATAATTGACAAAATTGGATTTATCTCAAATCTTCTTGCTTTCAAACTTTCCAATGAATTTCCAATTGTTCTTGTTGGTAAAACACGAGCAGAAGATTTGGAAAAAGGAAGCGGGGATATAATCCGCATCCCGTTTTCCAAAAAATTTCCAACAATTCAGGATGATAAATATTCCCATATAATATTAATTGATGATAGCGGTTTTGGCTTGGATATTTTGCCCTCGGTAATAGAAAAAGTTAAAAATATTAATGCGGACTTTATTTTTGTCCAAAAACTCTCTGCTAAAAGCAAATATTGGTCAAGCAAAGTATTGAAATTATATTCAAGCAGCAGTGTAGTTTTCTATGGAGATGTTTTTGACAATAAATTAATCCATAGACGCGAAGGCTTCAATTCCGCAGTCAACGAATATATATATCAGATTCAGAAACACAATAGGATAGAAATTTTGGGAGATGGACTAGAAAGTGTTTACCCTGTTTTCATAAATGATTTAGTTAATGGATTAATAGATATTGTGTTTGATCTTCATAAGTCAAATTCTGTTTTCTATATCTTCCCAAAGCATCCCATAACCGAACTTTCCCTGGCGCACATGATTCAAAAAGCTAATCCTGAAATTTCAATAGATTTTTCAACAAAAAACTCAATAATAGAAGCCATGTCGATTCCTTCTAATGGAAAATATCTGTTAGAAGATAAATATCCATTGGCTCACGAAATTAGAAAGATAAATATTAAGGAAACAGATAAATACGAAAAAGAAATGCAGACGAAAAGAGAAATAAGAAGACCTAATCGTTTGTTCTTATCTGCTGTTTGGACAGTAATTCTTTTAATGATTGCTCCTTTTGTCTTTACTCTGTTTTTTTCATTTCTTGGACTAAGCGCTCTTTATTACGCAAAAACAAAAGAGTCTGCTCATCTTTCAAGCGTATTTTTTTATGTAGGAAAAAAAGCCTCAAGCATTCTCGCTGTTCAAGCAAGAATTATTGGTCAGGAAAATAAACTGAAAAACCTTTTTGAAGACATAGATTTAGGACACAAAATATCCGGAGGGCTTGCGCTAGCATTTAATTCGACAAATTATTTTTCAAAAGTAGTCACTGGAATAAGTAGAGATCCAATAGGGGATTTTTCAAAGGGACAAAATGACTTAAGGAGGGCAATTGTTTTTCTTGAGAGATTGCGCGCTGAAAACAAAATTCCCAAACCATTCAAAGGAAAACTTGAAAGCGTGGGTTCATTAATTAAATTTCTATCAGATACGGAGAATATCTTGCCGGACATTTTTGGAATAGAAGGAGAGAAGAAATATTTAGTGCTTTTCCAAGACAGTATGGAACTTCGTCCCGGAGGAGGAATAATAGGGTCTTACGGAATATTGAAATTAAACATGGGAAGAATTGTAGATTTCTCCATACATGATGTATCTGATGCGGATAAGCAATTAAGAGGTCACCTAGAGCCACCCTTTGCGATAAGAAGACATCTTCCGTCAGAACATTGGTATTTGAAGGATAGTAATTTTAATGTAGACTTTGTCAAATCTGCATCTGCTTCCTCTAATTTTTTATTTGTTGAAACAGGGCAAAAAGTTTCGGGCGTTATTGGCATAGACGATTTCTTTATCAAAAATATCCTGCGCGCAATCGGACTTGCGGAAAAAGATTTTTTAATGTCTCCCTATAAGACAATAGCGGCAAAGATTTCATCGTCCAACCTTTCCTATTTTGCAATAGCTGCCGCAATTTCAGAAGCCCTGGCGCAGAAGCATTTAATTATTGTATTTAATAATAATTTGCAAGATATTCTAAGCGCCAACGGTTGGTCTTCAGCTCTTTGGGACAAAAGGAGAGAAAGCGGAGAGTCGATAAGCGACTTTTTAGGGATTAATGAAGCAAATCTTGGAGGCAACAAAGCCAACAATTTTATTTATAGGCAGGTTTCCCAAGAAACAACAATAGGGGATGATGGCAGTGTATTTTCAGAAATAACAATTAAATATAAAAATGCCGGTGTTTCTACGGGAGGAGATTACAAAAACTACTTAAGACTTATTTTACCTCTTAATGCGGCAATATCCGAAATATCAATAAATGATATTTCTCAATCTATGGTTAATGCAATTACAGACCCCTTGATTTATGAGGCAAAAGATTTTATTCCTCCCGCTGGTTTGGAAGTAGAAAAAAACAATGAGGAAAATAAGACAATTTACGGTTTTATGGTTAATATTCCGATAGGGAGAATAGCAAAGATAAATGTAAAATATAATCTTGCGGGGAAAATTTCGTTGGATCAGAATGTTTTTTCCTATAATCTTAAATTATTCAAGCAGCCGGGCATTGACAGCATTCCCTATTCCCTTTCTCTTGCTTACCCGAGTATTTTTAATGCTGTTAATGTTTCTGATGGGATGAAAGAAGATAGGGGCAAATTACTTTATTCAAAAAAAATCGCAGAGGATCAAGATTTGAGTATCAGCTTTGCTAAAAAATAACAAATCCATTACAATAGGGCATTATATGGAAAATGGCGCAATTGAATCTCTTTATCCCATTTCTTTTAGACAGAATGATGCTGCAAAATTGGGTCAGCATCTTAAAAACTGCAACAGCGTGGTTTTAATCGGAATTAAAAGAGTTGGTATCAGTAACTTTCTTCGTTTTTTTCTCAATCACAAAGAAATTGCTAAAACATATATTGCAGATGGCAGCTCTCATCTATTTATTCCTGTTGATCTTAATGACTTGGTTGAGCGAGAAGTTTTTCCTTTTTGGATACTGACTCTTAAGAGAATTTACGATTCTGTAGTAAGCTCCAGCTTATCAAAATCAACAAAAAAATACATAGAGAGATTGTTTCTGGACAGCATGCAATCCAAAGACACATTTTTGACAATAGAAAGTGTTAAGAAAAGTCTTGCTAAGCTTACAGAAGAGAAAGTCTTGCCGACAATATTTTTCATCAGATTCGATAGGCTAAAAGAAATTATTACTCCTGAATTGTTTGGGAACCTTCAGGGACTAAAAGATGCTGCGAATCGGAAAGTTTCTTATGTCTTTACAAGTTTTAGAGGATTAACGGATTTAGCGCCAAGTGTTATTACGAAATCTTCACTTTCAACTTTTGCGCAAAACATATACATAAGACCTGCAGAAAAGAAAGATGCCAAAATTATTTTTGATACTTATCATGCCAGACACAAACCATCTTTGCCTTCTTCTCTGGAAGATCCTTTTTTTGAAGCAGTAGATGGTTACGTGCAATATTTGCAGCTTGCTTTAATTTCTCTGACCGAGTCAGGCATAAAATTAACAACGAAAGAAGAATTATTTGAATTTTTGTCAAAAGACGAAAGAATAACGCTTCAGTCGGAAGAACTTTGGGAAAGTCTGGGGAACACCGAGCAAACTGTTTTATTAAAAATAAACAAAGGAGAAAAAATATCCCAAGATGAAAAGAAATCCGTTGCTTATCTGTGGGATAGCGGATTTGTGGTTGAAGAAAGAGGTAAAAACAAGATGTTCAGTCCGCTTTTTAGTCATTATTTAAAGCAAAGACAAATGAGCAAAACAAACGGTTCAAGTATTGAGTTGAGTAAGAAAGAGAATCTGCTTTTTAATTTTCTTAAAAGCAGGATTGGAGTAATTTGCGAAAGAGAAGAGATTATTCAGGCGGTCTGGCCTGAGGTTGAGGAATTCGGAGTTTCCGATTGGGCAATAGATAGATTGGTTGCAAGATTAAGAGTAAAATTAAAATCACAAAATGCCAAATTCGAAATCCAAACAGTCAAAACCAGAGGCTACAAAATGATAGAAAGTTAGGGAATAAATCGGTAATTATTCGGGAATAATATTTAGTCGATTTGACCTTTAGTCTACAGTTGTGATATAAGATAGCCTATGGCAAGTCAAAGTATTGAAAGAGGAGGCTTAGTGCCAACAGATAGAGCCGAGATTTCAGCTGATTCAATTAGGAAGGCTTTGAAAGAACAAGGCTATGTTTTTTTTCTTAGAATTCAGCCAAAATCGATTGGACAACTCGTAAATGAAAATCCAGATGATTTTGGAGATGTAGACCTTACTGATGGTCAAATGAGTCTTGTCCCCGAAGAAGCAGAAGTAGCTGTTAATCCAGGGCGGTTATTTTTACCCAGGAGCTTCAATATTCCTCAAGGCACTCAAAGGAGCATGATTGAGGAGCACGGAAATGGATTAAAAGTAATAGGCCCAGCATTAGCAGGTGTTACATTCGAAATGTCTCATGCTTCTGTCTATGTGCAATTAGCTCTTGCTTATCAGGAAGTCGCTGGGAAACAGCTTTTTGCACCCAACTGTTTTGCCCATACCGTAGATGAAAATGTCTATGGCCATGTATTTTTTGCTAATAGCTTTGCTTATGTTGGCCGGCAAAGGGGTCGTAGTCCAGATCGACTAAGTATCACTAATTGGTTTAATTTTATTCTTGATGGCTACCCATTTCTTATTGGGGCTATGCCCGTGGCAGTACTTCCTCGGAAATTGTCTGTTTGATTTTTGAATCTTTTGAATTATTTTTTTTCCGCAATTGTAGCCTCAATACAACTGTGTTAGAATGAATTAATGGATAAGGTTTATAATCACAAAGATGTTGAGGAGAGGATTTATTCACAATGGGAAGAGAAAGGATATTTTAAGCCGGAAATAAATCCTCAAGGCAAGCCCTATTGCATCATTTTGCCTCCGCCAAACGCTAATGGGGCATTGCATTTTGGCCATGCAATGTTTACGGTCGAAGATATATTAATTCGTTATCACCGCATGAAAGGGGAGCAAGCGCTATGGCTTCCGGGAACAGATCACGCAGGAATAGAAACGCAATTTGTGTTTGAGAAAAAGTTAAAAGCCGAAGGAAAATCCCGTTTGGATTTTGACAGAGGCACTCTTTATAAAATGATTGATGAATATGTTAAAGAGCATCGTGGAGGAATAGAGAAGCAATTGCGCCGTCTTGGGTTTTCTTTGGATTGGTCGCGGGAGAAATATACTCTTGATCCTGATATTGTAAAACTTGTTTATAAAACATTTAAAAAAATGTATGACGAGGGACTTTTGTACAGAGACTATCGATTAGTTAATTACTGTACTTTTGACGGAACAAGTTTTTCGGATTTGGAAGTTGTTCATGAGGAACGAATCAGTCCGCTTTATTATTTAAAATACGGCCCTTTGGTTTTGGCTACCACCCGCCCGGAAACGAAATTCGGCGATACGGCGGTAGCGGTCCATCCCGATGATATTCGCTACAAAAAATATGTGGGAAAAGAGTTGGAAATTGAAACTGTTTTAGGCAGAGCCAAAATTCAAGTTATTGCCGATGAATCTGTTGATCCAAAATTCGGGACAGGGGTGGTCAAAATTACTCCGGCGCATGATTTTAATGATTTTGATGTTGGCAAACGTCACAATTTGCCGTTAAAACAAGTGATTGGTTTTGATGGCAAAATGAATAATTTAGCTGGAAAATTTGCGGGTCTGTACATTAAGCAGGCGAGAAAAGCGGTAGTTGAGGAAATGAGAACAAAAGGCTTGATTGAAAAAATTGATGAAAAGTACCAAAACAGAATTGGGCTGTGTTACAGATGCAAAAATGTTTTGGAGCCTCTGCCTTTGGAACAGTGGTTTGTAAAAGTTGAAACTTTAAAGAGAAAGGCAATAGAAGCGGTTAAGGAAGGAAAAATTAAAATAACTCCGAAAAATTTCGAAAAACAATATTTCATATGGATGAAAAATTTGAGAGATTGGAATATTTCCCGCCAGATTGTTTGGGGAATCAGAATTCCTGCGTGGCTTAGAGAATGGAAGCCCACAAAAGACATTCCTGTTATGAGTTTTCATCAAAGGACAGAGTCTCAAGTATTATCTGGAAAAACAAAAACATATAGATTGCGCGACCATGTCTTTAAAGTTGGAGATAAATTCGCATTGGAAAATAGCCAAACAAAGAAGGTTTTTGGATACGGAACGGTAATTGACATAAAAGAAACAACGGTAGGTAAAATTCCTTTAGATGATAAAGCTCATGGGACAATATACAAAGAGAGAAAAGAGTTGATTGAAGCATTTAAGTTCCATAAGCCGGAGCTTGACGTTACTGAGAAAACAAAAGCGTGGATCTACACATATTCTTTCGGACTCTTAAAAGACGGTTTGGTTCATGAAATTTATGTAGGGGAAGAAAATCCTGCTGGTGAAAATTGGCGAAGAGATAAGGACACTTTGGATACTTGGTTTTCGTCTGGACAATGGCCGTTCGTTGCTCTGATGAGCAACTCAAATGAAAAATTAAAAATGAAAAATGAAAAATCGGATTTTGAAAAGTTTTACCCAACTTCTGTCATGGAAACAGCTTATGACATTCTCAAAGCTTGGGTGTCCAGAATGGTGATGATGGGAGTCTACATAACGGGAGAAGTGCCTTTTAAGGATGTGCTGTTTCATGGAATCGTAAATGATCCGTTGGGCAAGAAAATGAGTAAATCTAAGGGAAACGTTGTTAATCCCTTAGAGTTGGTTGGCCAATATGGAGCAGACGCAGTCCGTTTTGCGTTAATTTATGGAAACGCAACGGGAAACGATCAGGCTTTGTCATACCCAAAGCTTGATGCAGCGCGAAAGTTTACGAATAAATTATGGAATATGGCGCGATTCATCAGTCTTTGTCATTCTGAACTCGTTTCAGAATCTCAAATTGTAAGAACCGAGATGCCGAAACAAGTTCGGCATGACACGGAAAAATTATTAAAAACTGCTAAAAATGAGAATGATAGGGAAATGATTAGAAAAACTAATGAGCTAACTAACGAAATAACTAAGTATCTCGACTCTTATAATTTTAACTACGCTGCAGAAGCCTTACATGAGTTTATCTGGCATGAATTTGCAGATAAATACATTGAAAAGGTCAAAACTCAAAACTCAAATCTCAAAACTTTTGATCAGAACTCATTCGTAATTCTCAATTCATTATTCCTAATTCTTCTCAAGCTTCTTCATCCTTTCATGCCGTTCGTGACAGAGGAGATTTATCAAAGGCTAAGTTTTGGTAAGAGCATAATGATTGACAAATGGCCTAAGTAAATTTAGAAATCAAAATAAACACCTTAATTTTGAATTTTGCATTTTAATTTCTTAATTTACATTGTATGTCATCGAAACATTTTTTTAGAAAAACTAAGAAAAACACATCGATCAATGGCAAGAAGAATCAATCCCCGAGTAATTCCCGAGGTATTACCGAGGGATTTATTTTTTTTATTCCAAAAATTAATTCAGCAAAACTGTTTGGGATATATGGAAAAGTTTTAACTGTGCTTGTTATCTTCATTTTCATAATTACAATTGTTATTGTGGGATATGATTTTCAAAAGAATTTGCAAATAAAACAAGACATTGATTCCCAAAGAAAAGCTTTGTTTAGAGACTTGAGCTTTTGGGAGAATTTTATTTCCCAAAATCAAAATTATAGAGATGCGTATTTTCAAGCCTCTATTTTGGAGTATAAATTAGGGAATATTTCCAAGGCGAGAATCTATGTTGAAAAAGGTTTAGGGTTAGACTCAAATTCTGAAAATGGCCGGAGAATTGAAGATCTGTTGAATAGATAAGCTACTTTTTTTGGGCTTCCGGCTTGGCTGCTTCTGTTGGTTTTGCTGCCGGAGTTCCGGCTTCTGGTTTCACTTCTCCCTCGGCTCTTGCTGCGCCTTCTGCTAGAGTTGTTGCTTCCGCTGCAACAGGAGGAGTTGCTGCTGCTTTGGCTGCTTCAGCTGCTGCAGCCTCGGCTGCTGCTTGTTCTGCAGCTTCCTTGCTAATTAATGAGCCAATCTTCGCTACGACTTGAGAGACATCTGTTAAAATCGTAACTCCGGCTGGAGCTTTGATTGCGCCAACAGTTATTTGTGCGTCCAATACTGCCAGAGGTTCAACATTAACTTCAATTTTGTCTGGTAAATCTGTAGGAAGCGCTTCGATTTCGACTTCGTTAAGTGTTTGCATAAGAAGTCCAAGTTTTTCCGAAACAGCTTTTGGCTCGCCAACAGTGATAATTTTAACCATGGTTTTGACTTTTTCTTTAAGATTGACCTGGAAGAAATCTGCGTGGAGCAATTGATGGCTGTAGTAATCTTGCTGAACATTGTGAATTAAAGAAGGTCTAACTTCGCCATCAGCTGCTACATCAACGATTCCTGTTTCTCCTGCTTCTTTATAAATTTTTTCAAATTCTTTATAGGGAACTTGTACAGAGAGCGATTTCACACCTTTTCCGTAGAGGTTTGCAGGCAATAAGCCTTCTTTACGAAGTTTCTTTACTTTTTTTCCAACAAGTTTTCTTTTTTCAACTACCAACTTAAACCTTTTCATTATTTGGACATTGTACATTAAATAAGCTTGGATTACAATACGATTGCTTTATGATAATTTTGGGAATTGATCCTGGGATTGCAAGATGCGGGTGGGGAGTAATACAAATTCAAAATTCAACCCTTCGGCTTCGCTCAGGACAAGAATTCAAAATTCAAAATTACGGATGCATTGAGACGAAGGCGGAGATTGCTGTGGAAAAGAGGCTTAAAATAATTTATGACAAGATTGTAAAGATTATTAAGGATTACAACCCTGATGTTTTGGCAATTGAAGAACTGTTTTTTACCAATAATGCGAAAACTGCTTTTAAGGTTGGAGAGGCAAGGGGAGCGATCATTTTGGCGGGAGCAATGCAGAAAATTCCTGTTTTTTCCTACACTCCTTTACAGGTAAAAATTGCAGTTACAGGCTATGGTAATGCGGACAAAGTACAGGTTGGAAGAATGATAAAGGCAATTTTGAAACTTAAAGAAATGCCAAAGCCCGATGACGCTGCAGATGCTTTGGCAGTCGCCCTAACCCGCGCCTTCGCAAAGAAGTTTTAAGAGGCGAGGATTTTTTTAAGCTTTTCTACCATTTCAACAGGCGTAGGATCCTGTCCATACTCGAGCGCGAGATAATACGATGTCCAATCCGCCAGATTAAGACTTGAGAACATTTTATAAAAAACATTATCACCTTCCATATCTAAAATTTCCGACTCTATTCCCTTTTCTTTCAGCAATGCCGCTGTAGATTCATATCTGCGTTTGTTTCTTTCATGATCTTGCGCGTCCTTAAGCATTATAATGAAAAATTTGGCTTGAGGATTTGTGAATCCAACCATTTCATTATGATCCATTTCCGGGAAGAAATTCCAAAATGCAGGAGTTTTGGCATTTTCGTTTATTTTGATTTTCCAAACCATTGCAACTGACTTGTACTTAGTCGAGGCATAAATTACAGGGGTTTTTCCAACAAGTTTTTTAGCCAGCGTTTTCCCTTTTTCCTCGTAAAGATGCATTTTATCCTTTAATTTAGATGCTTCCTGAAGAATTTCTTTTGCCGCGTCAGTTACGAGCCCGTGGTTTACAATAAGCTGAAAAATAATTGAAAAAAAATATCCCGTTGCGGCACGTGGCTGAAAATTAGGATATGGTGCGGGAAGCTTTACATGTGGAATATTGTTTTCCCGCGCTAAATTCTCCATCTCACCTCCGCAAGAGAGAGCAATGCTGGGAAGTTTGTTTTTAATTGCCTCCTGAAATGAGGCAATTGTTTCTTCAGTATTGCCTGAATAGGAGCAAAAAATATTTAAGCAGTTATTGTAAGATTCCGGCGGCAAACTGTAAAAGCGGTTTTGATATATTGCAAGCGGCTTTTTTTCATAATTTCGGTAGAGATCGTTAAGATAAGTCCTAAGCAGATTTCCAGGAAGAGCAGAGCCGCCCATGCCGGAGACAACAATACTTTTAAATCGTCCCGCAACTTTTATATCGCGGGACAAAGAAAATCCTGTTTCAAATTGAGACGGAGTGTCCAGAATAACCTGCCTTAGATTAGATTTGTCAAATTGCTTTGGATCAAAATTCACCAATCTATTGTATACTAGGTTTAAAATTTTGACAATAAACTTATAGTGTGATAATATCCTTAAATTATGCCGGCGGAAAATAGGTCTTCAAAGATGCTTCTAAAGCGCCAGGAGCATTGGGTAGATGTCCTTGCGATTAAAGATGCAATAGAAAAATACAAAAAGGCTCCTCTAACACCCGAGCTTGTTAACAACACTTGGGCAATCCTTTGGCAAAAGTGGGGGAAAAGAATAAATCATACATTTAACATTCCTTTCTGTAATTTTACTTCAAAAGAATTAGGAGATCTTCGGTCATTCGATAGAGGAGTTCTTCTTATGCCAGATGAAGTTTACACGCCTGAGGGTTTAATCTTTTTGGGAAGAATGTTTCCCGAAATAACCAGCCAAGTTGTGGGGGGAAAATCTATAGTAAATTGTGCAGACAAAGGAGGATGTATTGCTATAGATATGGATATAGACCCTCAATATATGCCTGTTAGTGAAATGGAAGCTCTTAAGTATGCCGAGAATATAAAACAGGTAGGGAAACTGCCGCAGAGGCTTTCTACTTATCTTATTGGTTCTAAATTTAGCAGCTTATTAACATATAAGCACTTTGACAGCAACGGTACATCCTCTTTTCTACCTGGTTCTCGGTGGAAGTGTGATGATCGGATACTATTGGTGCATTCATATGGGAAAGGAGATATTATAGCAGATATTGGCTTAGGTAATAACGTTGCGCATAACAACTGGGGAGTTCGTTCAGAGTGGTATAAAAATTAGCTCCCATATTTTTTTATTCTATTTCCTTTGAATAAGGTGGGATTAATAAAATTGAAGAATAGAGCCTTGTTGTAGAAGGCTGTGTTATAATTGGTTTGCAAAATATATCCGCATTTTTAATTTATGATTGGGTTTTTGAGAGGAGAGGT
>Ga0209541_10005076_pt1 | contig 23061 bp, 20 predicted proteins | sample RifCSPlowO2_01_FD_184027 | JGI IMG/M metagenome (GOLD analysis project Ga0209541, IMG submission 184027) | Groundwater microbial communities from Rifle, Colorado - Rifle CSP2_plank lowO2_0.1 (SPAdes) (version 2) | ecosystem: Environmental > Aquatic > Deep subsurface > Groundwater | place...
CTGTGCTTCCGCCGCCTTCCGTTCTTTCACGAGCGCCTGAACTTTTTCGAGGAGGTGCACGTATGCACGGAGACGATTCTGATATTGATCGCGCTCGTCGTCACACCGCACGGAGATACCAGTCGGCATATGTCGGAGCATCACGCACGTGCTCCTCTTATTCCGCCGCTGCCCCCCCTTCCCGCTCCCCCGTGTGAAGGTTTCTTCAATATCCTCCGGACGCACGGAGAGGAGCGCCGCGCGCTCGATAAGATCGGACGGGAAATCCGGAGGAAATGACATGGAGATAAGTCTAGCCGAATCGAATGGCGGTGGGACAGGGATTCGAACCCTGGAACCCCTTGTGGGGGTTACACGCTCTCCAAGCGTGCGCCTTCAGCCACTCGGCCATCCCACCTCACTTCTTCTCCCCTTTGATCGTGCACCCGCAACAGTGACACATGAACTTCGCCCAGAGCGTCGTCGTCACCGCAAATGCTAGGATGGAGAGCGACCCGCTAGTCGTACCAAAGACCATGCCCCCTCCCAGAAAATGCGCCTTGTAGACGCCGACGAACCCCGCAATTGCTGCAAGGAAGAGAAGGAGGGTGACCACCCACCCGACAACCATACATGCACTGCAGGGACAGGAAGAATGCTTCTGGAAAAACATACGAGAGATGGGAAAAGGAACACCATTGTATACCGGGCGACACTCAGTGGCAAAAGAACTTGGAATCGCGTACGCTCTTCCGTGTGAAAATTTCCCTCCATTGGCTCCAGGATTTCGTCCGCTTCCAAAGCAGTGATGCGCATCACATCGCAGAACGTCTGACGGAGTCCGTCGCGGAAGTAGAGCGCGTAGAAGAACTCGGCCTCACCGATGTCATCTTTCACATCGATAACCACGCAATCACCCACCGCCCCGACCTCTTCTCCCATAATGGATTCGCGCGCGAATGCGTTTCCATCGGCCTTGCAAAATGGAAAAAATTAAAAAATAAAAATGGGAAATTAGTACGTTTTCCCTCGTCTCCTCTTCCATTCCGCATCACCGTACAAGACAAATTCCTTATTCCTCGTTACTACGCCTGCACCATCCATATCGATAGTCCCGGAGAAACCCCTTTATGGATGCGTCAACGCCTTCATAGTATCGGTTGTCGTTCTGTGAGTCTTCCAGTCGATATCACGAACTACATTGCCGCAGAAATCGGTGTTCCACTCCATAGCTTCGATTGTGCAAATCTAAGCGGAGATATTACTATCCGCCCATCAAAGCGCGGTGAGCACATCGTCACTCTCGACGGCATTGATCGTGAGCTCCCTGATTCCGCAATCGTCATGAGCGACACTCAGGGGATTTTCGACCTCCTTGGTATTATGGGAGGGCTGCGAAGTTCAACAAAACGCACAACGCACGATATTCTTCTCCACGCTGCAACCGCTAACCCAATAGCTATCCGGCGAACGATTCTTGCGACTGGCCACCGCACAGAAGCGGCGACTGTGTATGAAAAAGGCATCCCCTCTGTATTGGTTTGCAAGGGGTTCCTACGGGCAGTTGATCTTTTCCTCGCCCTCGTCCCCGGTGCGCGTATCACATCCAAAAAGGTATCGTTTGGGACCGACGGGGAGCCGTCACATCTTCTCTTGTCCCTCGATCGCGCCTCCCGCACCATCGGCATGGATATTCCAAAGAGCAAGGCAATTTCTATTCTCGAAAATCTTGGCTGTGATGTGAAGAGCTCAAAGCTCAAAGCTCAAAGCTCAAAACTCATTGTCACCCCCCCTCTCTACCGCCTCTTGGATCTCCGGAAAGAACATGATCTCATCGAAGAACTTGCACGTGTGTATGGGTACGACCGCCTCCATGCTGTTATGCCCTCTGCACCATGTCACCACCCTCACCGCGACCACCGTTTGCATCAGATACGTACACAGGCAAAAGAAGAGGGATTCCTCGAGGTTCTCCCTCTCTCACTCGTTGGCCCTCCGCTCCTTCGCCGCTCAGGCCTCTCAAAAACAAAGTGTATTGCGGTAGAGAATACCCTGGGAGAGGAGCTCTCCCTCCTCCAACCCTCCGCCCTCCCACGGCTCCTTGAGCACGCAGAGAAGGCTTTCCGTCCGGCGGGAACTTCCCTTTACACCTTCACCATCACTCATGTTTTTTCCCAACCAAATGAGGAGTCTCAGACTCTAACTCTTCTTTTCATACAAAAAAATGCTCCCTTGCTTCGTTCTTCTCCACCACTCCTCCTGAAAAGCCACATCACCGCAATCCTTCAGAATGCCGGATACTCTCCTGCTTTTTCCTCGCGATCTTCATCATCGCCTCTCGCCCACCCCGCGCAATACGCAGAACTTTTCTATCACGATCAAACTATAGGAGAGATCTTTACCGTTCATCCTGATGTGTGTGCGGCTTTCGATCTTCCTGCCTCTACGGCTGCAGCCTCTGTGAATCTTGATGTGCTCTTTGCCCTCCCAGTCGCCCCGCGTCCCTTCCGTGCTCTTCCTGCTTTCCCCAGTGTCAGTTACGACATTACCCTCCCACATGCGCACTCTGCAGTTCCTCTTCGACATCTACTCGAAAAGGCACGTAAGGTTTCCCCCCTCCTCACAGATATCTCTGTTGCAGACCTCTTCGATGGAAAACCTCTCATGAAGGGAGAGTATAACGTGACGCTCCGCTGCGTGTATCAGGACCCGACAAAAACGCTCACCGAAGAAGAGGCAAAGAAAGAACACGAGAAGGTGACTCATGCACTACAATCAGAATGATGTCCATCGTCACGAAAACAGGGGATAATGGAACGACAGGACTCCTTGGAGGTTCTCGTGTTTCCAAAGCCTCTCCCCGCATCCACGCCTGTGGCTCCATCGATGAACTCAATGCAACTCTCGGCCCCGTCCTTGTAGAGAAAAATATCCCCCAAAGACTTCGCGAGCAGCTCACCCATCTCCAACACCTCCTCTTTCGTGTTGGGGCCGATATCGCGACCCCGATACCTCTGTCCCGTGGCACCACACGAGTGGGCCCCAAAGAGACAGAGCAACTGGAGGAATGGATTAAGGACATGGAAGCAGCTCTTCCTCCTCTCACTGCCTTCATTCTCCCTGGAGGTTCCACGGTCGGCGCCCTCCTCCACCTTGCACGCACCGCCTGCCGATGCACGGAGCGCCATATTGTAGAGCTCGAGGAAAAGGAGGAGATAAACCCCGAACTCCTCCGCTTCGTGAACCGCCTCAGCGACTACTTCTTCCTCGCTGCCCGCACGGCAAATAGTGTGATAGGGAAAGAGGAAATACGGGTTGACTATACATCATTATAGAGCATTATTGTCTGCTCTGTGCGCGGTGCATAGAGGAATGTTCCTTCAATCTCTAGAAGAGAGGTGTTCCATGAACTATGTGAATGGGTTTTTGTGGATCATTGCGCTTGTGACGGAAGTAGTGATGTTTCCACTAGGGATAGTAGCCTGGTGGTCACTTCTCTGGATCAACACATTTGGGACGGCGGAGTTGCACGATCGCCTCTTTGCCTCCCCCCACCACATGACCGCACTCTATGCGGCAATGGGAGCCTGGTTTCTCTCGGTTGGAGTTGTCCACTACATCCGTAGGTCCTTCGAGGGGTCGACAGGTTGATTGAAGGATCAAACCGGACTCCATCTGGAGTCCGGTTTTAGAGTGCGCGTCTGCCGATGAGTGCTTCCCGCAATGTCACCTGATCCGCAAATTCGATGTCCGCCCCCATTGGAAGACCGTGCCCGATGCGGGTGATTTTTGGGACAAATTCCTTCAGTTTTTGTTGGAGAAATACTGCGGTTGCCTCCCCTTCTGTATCCGGATCCATTGCAAGAATGAGCTCTTCGATCTTACCTCCTCGTACCCGTTCTACGAGCTCCTTGATGCGGAGCTGCTCCGGCCCCATCCCATCGATCGGTGAGAGGACTCCATGCAGAATATGGTAGAGACCACGGTACGGCGTCCGCTCGAACGCGATGACCTCGAGCGGCTCCTCGACGACAAGGATCGTTTTTTGATCCCGTCCTGCGTCACTGCAGAGCGGACACTGCTCATTACTCACAACCATCTGACAGTCGGGACAATACTGCACCTGTGACTTGAGTTCGGTGAGCGCACGACCGAGCGCTTCCGGCGATGCGCGCCGGCTCCGAAGCAGATGGAACGTCAGACGTTCGGCGGACTTCGGCCCGATGCCGGGGAGCTTCGTGAACTCCTCAATGGCACGTTCGATGGAGGGTGGGAGAAGGGACACTGGCCGCCAGTATACCAGTTGACTTATGAAACATTCGTGATTTGATGATTGTTTATGGAAAGCCTCGCTGCCCATGAAGACATTGGAGAACCCACAAAGGCAAAGGAGGAACCCGGAAGGATACAACGCCTTGTCCGGACTGCAATCCTAGGAATGCCATTCTTGTTCTATGGAGGAGATACACCACATAGTGCACGGGTTTCCCCGATCGAGGCCATGCAACAAGAGGTTGTCTCTTCATCCTTTTCCACCTTGAAACAAGCGCACCAAACTCTCACGCCAGAAGAGTACATCGTGTGGCTCGCAGGGCGACTGAAAGACCAAAAGGAATTAGCACGGTTTCTTCAGAGCAACATGCGGTATGAGGATGATATAGAGGGCAATGCACAGCCCCCACATGAAACAGTCATGACCGCGACGAAAACCATCGACGGCAAGATGACGGGCGACTGCGAAGATTACGCCATTCTTTCGCAAAGACTCCTCGCTGAGATGGGAATCCTCTCACAAGTTGTCTATCTGGATATGATGAAAGGAGGCCATGCCGTATGCCTGTGGGTTGAGAAAAACCACCATGGAAAATATCACGCATACTGCTTGGATAACGGAATACTCGCAAAAGACGATAATTTTACCCGTGGCATAGGACAGCCTCCGAACGCTCCGGAAGGGTACAACTCCATTCGAGACGCTCTCGATGCCGTTATCGCAAACTATCGCGACAGGAGTGGCCACCAGTGTCGGATGAACCCATGGAGCATCCGCGTATTCCGTGAAACAGGAGGACATTATCTGGCAACAACTACGACGATACTCGCTTTTGATCCTGAGCTACCGGCAATCGCGCGCTTTCACCATATCGACCTTGTCGTCTTCGGGGCTGTTCTCCTCGCTGCACTGGCTACATACGATCGTACGAGAAAATGGCACGTCAAAGATGCAAAAACACCGGATGAAGATGAACAACGTATGCGTTTCTTTCGATGCCTCAAGGAGTACCTCACAACGTTTCGGTTGTACTAAGAGTCCTACTCTATCCTGTGTCGCAAGCGTCGATCTATCTCACGACCCTTGATCTTCTGCCTCTTATCGTACCGCTTCCTCCCCATCGCCACCCCGAGGAGAACTTTTACATACTTCCCAGCCGTCAACGCGAGGGGGATGACCGTGCATCCCTTCTGCTCGGCAAAGGACCACAGACGCTCCGCCTCGCGCTTCTTGAGAAGCAATTCACGCTCGCGATGCGGGTCGTACTCGGGTACTCGGGCATAGGGGTAGAGAGAGATATTCACCCCTTTCAGTCGAGGGACACCATGGAAAAAAGATACGTATGCTCCGGCAATGTTCACTCGTCCCATCCGACAGGACTTCACTTCAGACCCTGTTAATATAATTCCGGCCTCTGTGGTCTTCAGAATGTCATAATCATGCCGTGCCCGGCGATTTTCTGCCACGGTTTTTCCCTTGGGTCCCATATGATGGATTATGCCTTTTACACTGGAAAAAGGCTAAAAATAGGGCATTGACAACCTTTCTATACCATGTAGAATGTCCTAGTCAGTTGTCAGTCTTCTCCCAGTTGGAAAGCTTTCGCTTCCCACTTGGGAGGCGGAACACCCAACTGGGTGAAAAAGGCAACTGCCAGGAATCACTGGTCTCTACTTCAGTAGGGGCCATTTCTTTGTGTGAACAGGGACTGCAGCCCCAAGGAGTTCCTTCCGATACCGAATGGACATCGCGAGGCAGAGCGCCACACCCCCAATGGCCAAGAGAGGAACCCCCGTATCTGGAAGTTTTTCCTCTTTTCGTTTTTCATCGGCATGCTTTTCTTTCTCTCTCTCTTTCGGACGAGGTTTGCCGTGATCTTTCTCCTTTGTTACCGATGGAATGGGAGCGACCGAAGAGAGAGATAATGCCGACGATGACGATTCTCCTCCCTGAAAGTAATTCTCCCCTTTCTGCAGTCTGGCTGTTGCTGCGCGCGCTCGGTCCCCGAGCGCTTCCCTAAAGGCAATAGTCTCATCACGGACAGTCCTTGGAGAACGTTGGTACGTCGGCAGGTGTTCAATCTTCCCTTCGAATGTGTTCGAGAGATATGCAGTGAGCACAGAGAAATTTGGAGACACAACGGCAAAGCCTCCATAGAGAAGGAGAGCAACCGTTGCCCCTGTCGCTGCGCCGAGAAGTTGCTTCCACAGTGGTGTGTGTTGGTTTTCAGGCATTCCTATCATTATACTGCACTTGCTCCCACTGTACAATTCCCAAGAAGTGCCTTCCTCATGCCAAGAACTTCAATGAGGATCCAGACAACCCCACCGCATCCGAGTGCCCCAATAATGGAATGAAATGGTGTGACAAGAAAAGGGCGCCCAAGAATCAGGAATAATGCGAGGATCACTGTGAACAGTATCCAACGTAAGATCAGTGTCCACGGAAGATTGCTACCAAGCCAATGGACACTGGGCAAAAGAAGAATACAAAGAATTATATGCGTCCCAATGCTTACTGCTCCCGCCCCTATAAACCCATACTTGGGAATGAGGAGGAGATTTCCTGTAAGGGAAAGGAGTGCCCCTATGAGGAGGATACTCAGGAGTGGGCGCCAGGTGTTCGACGAAAGGAGAACATAAAAGCAGAAGAGAATGAGACTATTGAGGAACATTGGGAGCGCAAGGAGCATGAGCGCACTATCCGCACCGGGAGTGGTCCCCGTGCCAAGATAAGCCTCTGACGTCAGAAGACGCATGATCGGTGTCGCCCATAATCCCGCAACGAGGGCCGCCGTTGTACCAAACACAAGGAGAGCAAAGAATAAACGCGGAAGGAGCTGACGATCTGCACTGCCGCCCCTGAGACGCGGGAGAGCTGCATTCAGGAGAAATGTTGGCACGAGATAGGCCATATCCGCGATGCGTAAAGCAAAGCCATAATAGGCATTTTGCACCTGAAAATCCGGTCGCAAGAGCGCAATGAGAGTTACATCAAGTTGTCTGTATATGGCAATGCAAAGATAGGCGATGCTATACGGGAATGCGGCACGGAAAAATGGCCACATTGAAAGAGAGGAGACACCGTCACGATATGGGAGAAGCCTCTGTACAGAGAGAAGGGAGAAGAGGAATAGGAAGCCGGCACCAACACCTCCAAACATAAGGAAGAGTTCGTAATGGATCATATTGGCGCTTTCCCGCACCCCAAGAAGAATGAGCGCGCCCAAAAGGACGACGGTGATGACCCGTTGCCCCACCTCTGCAATGAAAACACTATGCATTCGGTAGTGCACTTGAAATACCACCCGAAACACACCCGCGAGAAGAGTGAATGCCGGCACGAGGGCGGCAAGCGTCACTCCAATAGGAAGTGGTGTGCCCTCCCACTGTGGCAAGAACCACGCAAGAAGGACTGCTCCTCCAATGGCAATAAACACCGTGAGAAGGCGGATATGAAAGAATGTGCCAAGAATGTGTCTCGCATCCTCTACACGACTCATTTCACGAACCACCACGGCATAGAGTCCAAAATCTGCAAGAATGCCGAAAAACTGGAGATAACCGTACGCAGAATTATACGCTCCAACAAGATCACGACTGAGTCCTACAGCCACAAATTTCACCATGAGAATACTGAGGACCGCCATTGCGCATTGGCTTGCGCATTGCCAAAGAGTGGCAGCGGTAATCTCTCGGATTGACACGTCGGTATGCTACACCTCGATAATCAGTGGAAGAATCATAGGTTCCCGATCAATTTTCCGATCGAAATATCGGTAGAGGAAACCAACAATTGCGCGCTTTAATGCCTTACGATCCTTCTCCCCACGACCGATTTCCTCCTCGTATGCCTTGCGAGCAAGCGCAACGACATCACGGGTAATAGCCTCCTGCTCAGAACCATAGATGAGCCCTCGTGTAATGACATCAGGATCTGCTAGGAGACGCATGGAATCGTGATATGCCCGAAAAAGAACAATAATGACTCCTCCGGTGCTCATAATCTTCCGATCATTGAGTACTCGCTGCCCATCACTTGTCGCTGAGCTACGACCATCGATGATGACATCGCGAACAGGTAGTTTTGTTTTACTCTTCCGTGCTCCTCCTTCCTGATCAAATTCTAATATTTCCCCATTTGTCAGAATATGGACATGATTCTCAGGATACCCGATGCCACGCACAAGGGCGGCGTGAGCTGCAAGCATGTATGGCTCTCCGTGCTCCGGGATCACATGGCGCGGGCGAACGAGCCGGTGCATGAGGAGAATGTCATTCTGGTGTCCATGTCCAGTAACATGGAGTGCTAGCTCCATGCTTGTTTTTACGGCTGCCCCCTTTAGATGGAGATTATTAATGACCTTCGCAACTGCCCGCTCGTTTCCAATAATGGGATTGCTACTCAGAATAATAGTGTCCCCTTTCTTCACCACAATGTGTCGGTGTGTCCCAAGACCAATACGCGCGAGACCAGCCATTTCCTCCCCCTGACTCCCGGTGGTGATGATAAGAACCTCCCGATCGGGGATTTTCTCAATACCAGGACCTGCCTTGCGTATAAGACCACGTGGGACACGGAGGTATCCCAAATTTTCGGCAATCTCAATGTTTTGCTCCATGCTCCTCCCCGAAATGAACACCTTCCGATTGAATTCCCTCGCATGTTCTATGACCTGCTGGATACGATTGAGGAGTGAGCTGAATGTTGAGATAATTACCCGCCCATTCGCCTCACGAATGAGGTCCCGTAGGTTCTCGGATATTTCTTTCTCACTCTTACTGTTCCCTGACCTTAGAGCATTTGTGGAATCTGCAATGATGGCAAGAACACCTTTATCTCCCAATGCCGAGAATCCTTGGAAATCTGCCGGCGGTTCGTTCATGGGGGTAAGATCGAACTTAAAGTCCCCCGTATGAAGAATAGTCCCATACGTGGTGTGGATGGCCACCGCAGCAGAATCAGGAATGCTATGCGTCACCCGGAGAAACTCGATTTCCACTTTTCCGAGACGCACACGCTGGCGATAGGGAACGACATTGAGGCGTGCTTTTGATGTGAGCCCCTCCTCATCCAGGCGTTTCCGCACAAATGCCATCGTGAGTTTTGTACCGTAACACGGAGGAAACTGCAGCGCAGGAAGGAGATGTTGTACTGCGCCAATGTGATCAAGGTGTCCATGGGTAAAAATAATGCCTTGGATGCTCCGCTCCCTCCCACGAATGGGGGAAATATCCGGAATGAGGTAATCAATGCCCAACATATCTTCATCGGGAAACTGCAGTCCCAGATCGATGATATAAAGGGCACCATCGACCTCCACTATAAAACAATTCCGCCCCACCTGCTCAAATCCTCCGAGAGGAAAGACACGGACTCCTCGCTTGTCACCTCCAACATGAGAGATGGAAGGCACAGGAGAAAGAAGGGGTGGTATGCCCTTTTGCGGTGGTGGTGGTGGTGGTGCGTTCTTCGGTGAATGGAACCTCCGCCGCTGGTAGCGCCGGTTGTGCCTTGGGAATTTTTCGTGCGGGGTTGCGTGTGGGCTTGTATGAATATTGCGTACGACCCACTCTTGTATAGAGACCATTGTTCTTTTTGTAAAACAAGAAAAAAATCTAACTCCCTTCAGGGTACCCCTATACAGATCCATGCGCAATAGCATTTTGTATGAATTGTAATTTTTTGGCTTAAATAAAACAAATTATTACTTTTCAATTCTGTAGTTCCTCGTCTCTCTCTTATAGGTATTACGTTTAACCATCACCTGTCCTCTCCATTAAAAGGGAGAGGAAAAAGACGAAACTTGCTCCCATAAGGGGGAACGAGTAGCCTGAGAATCTATATGGATGTGATGCTGCGGACAGGCCAAACCGCCTCGCCGCGCTCTATGACGCTCGCGGCATTCTCATGGAAAACTCAACAGGGCGAGCCTGTGACTGTTCTTCTGCAAATCCAAGGAAAAAAAGAGGAGGGTGATGCCGTTCAAAAGGAATTCGCGTCCATTATTCAACATGCGCTCCTTGAGACGGACTCGGATGCCGACCGTCGCTTCGACAGCACACTGAAAGAATTAAATGGGTTTTTGAAGGGCGTTTCGTTTGTCCAAAAGATTGAGGATATCCATATGATCATTGCTCTCCTTGATCTGGAAGATGTTCTCCATGTATCACACGTAGGAAGGGGGGAGGCATATCTCCTTCGCCATGGATCCGCATCGCAAATAACGGAATACACCGGAGGAAAGCCCATCTCTGCCTTTGTTCATGTTGCCTCCGGGAAACTTGAAGCCCGCGACATTGTGGTGTTTTCCACACAGCGCCTCCTCCGTACGATGACTCCCGCACAGCTTGCGAAGTCTGGTCAACATAGCTCTCGTCTCCTAGAAGAAATTCTCAATGTTCTCGAAGCTGAGCATGAGCCTGCCGCCATCGCCACCCTCACCACTCCCCAATCCCACCCTCCACGTTCACCCTCTGCCTTCGGGCATCGCTCCGCACGACCACAGACTCGTTTTCCTTTCCATAAAATCCTCACGACTCTCCTTGGACGACTTGCATCATGGAAAGGACGTTTCCATATTCCAGAAACACCTCGCGTTCTTCATACTTCCTGGAAATCGTTCCTTTCTCTTTTTGTCAATCCTAGGAGTAAGAAACGTGCCCATCTTCTCCTTCTCGCAGGAACCATTGGCACTATTCTTCTTCTTTGGATCGGCGTGCAGATTCTCATTCTCGGGCGACGGACGCACACCCGCGAGGAACTCGAGAGTCGCGTTTCCCAGATCACCTCCGAAATTTCCTCGGCAGAAAATCGCCATCTTGCCGGAGATACCGAAGGAGCCGACATCATCCTCCAGCGGGCCGAGGAACGCGCCCGACAAATTTTGGACAACGGTTCTGGCCTCTTCCGAATGGAGTCTCTTAATCTCCTTGATCAAATCCGCATGAAACAAGAGGAAATGAATAATATTACGCGCCTCTCCCCACGGACGCTGGTCAATATTAGCGCAAAAGTTCCCTCTGTCCTCGCACAGGGGCTCATTGGGATAGGAGATGGGGAGTTTATTGTCCATGACCGACAGAACCTCTACCGAGTTGTCCTCAATTCAGTTGAGGATCCCGTTGTCCTTGCCGATCAGGATCTCCTTATTGGTGGCTCCTCATTTTCTCGCTTCCAAACGCTTGCTTTCCTTACCACAGGGAACGGCGTTCTTGAGTTTCAGGGCGGACAGGTGACAACAATGAAAACGGAGGACCCTTCTGGGTGGATGAAGGGCAAAGACGTTGAGTCTTTCCTTCGTTACCTTTACCTTCTTGTCCCAGAAAAAAAACAAATCTTTAAATATGAGCGTCTCAGTAACCGCTACGGTCCGGCAGTAGAATACAATGTCAATGGAGATCTCTCTGATTCCATTGATATGGCGATTGATACGCATATTTACGTCTTACGAAAAGGAGGAAACGTTGTGAAACTTCTCCGGGGAGAGTCACAACCCTTTACTATCCGGCAACTCCCCGACGGAGCGCTTAAAACAGCGACGAAAATTTTTAAGGTTCCGAATGGAAATCTGTACTTCCTTGACCCACTTCAAGCGAGAGTGATCGTGGTTTCAGATAATCCCACAACAAACGACGTGAATTACTTCCGTCAGTACGTTGTTGAAGGGGAACAGGTTGGGGAGCTTCGTGATCTCTTTGTCGATCCTGATGAAACCCTCCTCTATCTTCTCGACGAGAAACGCCTTTATGTTATTGATCTCCGGAAAAAGTGATGCGTGTTCTTGTTTGTGGCACCTTTGATCATCTGCACCCGGGACACATGTTCTTTCTGCGGAAGGCCTTCCGGCGCGGAGAGCTCTTTGTTATTATTGCTCGTGATACAACCGTACGACGCGTGAAAGGAGTATTGCCACAGGAAACAGAAGATGTTCGCTTAGACAACCTGCGGAAAGCTTTTCCTAACCTCCACCCTCTCCTTGGAAACCCCGAGGACTTTCTCGCCTCCGTTCGCTCTCTTCAACCGGACATTATTCTCCTTGGCTATGACCAATGTCTCCCCCCTGGAATCCGCGAGGTCGATCTCCCTTGCCCCTTCGAGCGGCTCCCGGCATTTCATCCGGAAAAATACAAGAGTAGCCTCATCAGATGCCCATAGGAAAAGCCCTAGCGACGCTCCTCATTTGGGGAATGAATATCTCCCTATTTGCCCAACCAAACCTTCTCCCTTCTTCATCCCTTCGCGTCCATGTGTTTGATGTTGGACAGGGTGATAGTATTCTCCTCACAAGTCCATCAGGAAAACATGTCCTCGTGGATGGTGGCCCCGGTCTCTCCATCGCTCCACAACTTGCAAAAGCTCTCCCGTTTTTCGATCGAACTATTGCTCTTCTTATTATCACACATCCAAACATCGACCATCTCACCGCCATTCCTGACATTCTTCAACACTACGATGTGCGTGCAGCACTTCTCCCTCGTACCAACTCCTATCTCCCACTCTACCAAGAAATCCTCGGTATTCTCATTCAGAGAGGCATTCCCATTCTCTACCCACATCCTGACACTGATATCAATCTGGGTGACGGGGTCACCATTGATATACTGTGGCCACCAGAATCACCGAAAAATGAATGGTCCAATAATCTCAATAACACCTCCGTGGTTGTCCGCGCGATCTTTGGAGACCAGAGCATTCTTCTCACAGGAGATATTGAGGAAAAGGCAGAAATGGCGATACTTGCCTCTGGTGCCGACATACACACTACGATCCTCAAGGTGGCACATCACGGCAGTAAAACATCGACATCGACGGGTTTTCTCCTTGCCGGTTCCCCACAAGCCGCTGTCATTTCCGTGGGGAGGAATAATATGTATAAACACCCTCATCCCTCGATCATCTCTCGCCTCCTCCACTTCGGCATCACTGTCACCACTACAGCAGAGAATGGCACGATTGTAGAAGAGTTTTATGGCTTCACTAGGCCGTAGAAAAGCATACAATCTCACTATCAAAACTCTCCTCCTCGCCGCCGGCTCTTCACGACGCTTTTGGCCCCTCCAAGAGAAATTCCGTCTTCTTATTTGTGGGAAAACCATCCTTGAACACCAGATTGACCGGCTACGGCGCGGCGGATGCGACGATATTCTCTGTGTTGTCGGTACACATAATCAGGAATGGGTCCAGGGACTCTCTCCCACCATTATAACAGTCACACAGGGGGAAAAGGATGGAATGCGTGGAGCACTTCTCGCTGCCCTGCCATTCTGTAAAAATGAGCCAGTCCTCGTTGTAGGAAATGATTTTATTGAAGCGAATATTTACAGAGAACTCCTGGAAAAGTTTTTACGATCTCCACACCTCCAAGGCATCCTCCTTGCGCGGGAGGTGACAGAATACTTTCCCGGTGGCTATCTTACTCTCGACCAAGATCGCATCACTGCAATCACAGAAAAGCCAGGGGAGGGGAGTGAACCAAGCAACCTCGTGAATATCGTTGCTCATCTCCACCGTGACGCCTCCCTCCTTCTCCGCACATTATCATTAATGCCACCCGTGGGGGACGATGGGTATGAACAAGCCCTCTATTCCCTTTTTCCACATTATCACTACGCCACCATCCTTTATCGCGGCCCCTGGTTACCACTCAAATACCCCTGGCATCCACTCCAAATACTCTCCTCTCTCTTGGATATTCCACTAACGCCACAAATCCACCCATCTGTCACCATTCACACATCCGCAGTGGTAGAAGGGAACGTCACTATAGAAAAGGGCGTGCGGATATTTCCTCATGCTACCGTGCGCGGCCCCTGTTTCATTGGTAAAAATACCATTATTGGGAATAACACTCTCCTATGGGGATCGAGTATTGGGAGCTCTTGTGTTATTGGTTTTGGCACTGAGGTGAAGGCAAGCATCCTCGGTAATCACGTCTGGACGCATTCCACGTATATTGGCGATAGTATTATTGGCGATAATGTCTGTTTTGGCGCCGGCAGCGTCGTTGGAAATTTTCGTTTGGATGAAGGACTGATTTTCTCTATGGTTGGACAAGACCGCGTTCAAACTGGATTAAAAAAGCTCGGGACCATTATTGGTGACGATTGCCGCATCGGCATCCATGTCTCTATGAACCCCGGCATAAAAATCGGGAGAGGAAGTTTTGTGAGTGCGGCAACAGTAGTCACCAAGGACGCCCCTGATGGAAGTTTTGTTTCTATGAAGAATGGGGAAATGATCATCCGAAATAACATCGCACCTCCTCCACACCCCCATGGTCGTCTGCTTTTCCAAGTGAATATTTAGAGGAAAAGTCCTGTTCCCGCATAAAAAAGTTATCCACATTTCCTGTGGATTTCTCTCCTTCACACAACAGAAGAGGAAAAAAATCCTTCCACATCTTCCACTGTTTTTTCCACATATGGTCTATTTTCTATTAGTTTTGTTGTCCTAACAGAATCCACGAGTTTTCCACATCTCATCCTCCGGTCTTTTGGATCATGATTGTTTCTTCTAGATAAAATCATCTCTTTGTGTTGACTTTGTGCTTATTATCCACAGAATAGATAACAGTTCCCTTTTTTGGACAAGAGTGTTCTATGATAACGAAGAATAGAGAAAAGAAATTGTATAAAAGATTATCATGAAGTTCCTGTGCAAAACCATCGAACTCCTTGAGGCTGTCCAGCTCGCGAGCAGGGCCATTAGTGGGCAACAGGCTCTTCCTATTCTTAACAATATTCTTTTTCAAGCCGAAGGAAAAAAATGCATCATCAGTGCGACAGATCTTGAGCTAAGTGTCATTACAAGCTTTGATGCAGGCGTCGAGAATGAGGGGGCATTAACTGTTCCGGCAAAAGCCATTCTTAATTTTGCGCAATACAGCTCTGATGCCGATGTTCTTCTTGAGACGATGGAGGGGACACAGCTCCGTTGCACTTCTCCTCACACGAAAACAATGATTATGGGGGAGTCTGCAAGTGACTATCCGTCCATTGTTCCTATAGAGAAACATGCCTCTTTTTCTATAAATGCGGTAGCCCTTCTGTGTGGGCTACATCTTACAACATTTGCCGTCGCAAAGAGCTCCCTTCGTCCAGTTCTCTCCGGTGTTTATTGTCGAATAGAGAAAGACGCCGTCATTCTTGTTGCGACAGACAGTTACAGACTTTCGGAATGTCATATTCCTATCAGTAAGTGCATAGATGGGGTTTCCTGCATTGTTCCTGTAAAAGTTCTTGAGGAGTTGCGTGGAGTTCTTGGTGGCAAGAAAAATCGGGAAGATGACCCATCTCCAGATGTTTTTGTTCGTCTCGGCACTCAACAGATAGAGTTCCACATCGGCCATACTCATCTTTTTTCTCGACTTATTGAGGGGAGGTTTCCTAACTATGAACAAATTATTCCACATGAGCACACAACTTCTATATGCTTCCCAGTGCGGGAGCTGAGTGTCACCGTGAAGCGCATGCATTATTTTGCAAAAGAAATGAATAATAATCTCACCCTCCACACCTCCGAGCATGGTGTGCGTATAACTTCGCCACAGACACAAGTTGGAAGGGAAGAGTCCATTATTTCCACTGAGGCGGAAGGAAAAGAAAATAAAATTGCCCTCAGCTCCTCCTACCTTCTTGATTTTTTGAATCACATAGACGGAGACAAAGTAGATATGACCCTTGTCGATAGTGTCCATCCTGCTGTTTTTCGTATTCCAAAACAACCTGGATTTCTTCACCTCATCATGCCGTTGCGCATGTCAGAGGAATGAAGCCATGTGTGCATTTGGTATGAACTCCTCCATTCTTCTTGGTATAGAGACCCACCGGGATATTGCTCAGTTCCTTCAAAAAAAGGGAGTCATCACTGTGTCCGGGTTATCGAATACAACAGCAAAGGCCGCCCTTGTTGCACAGCTTCTCTCCTTTTATCCTCAGAAGATTCTCTATCTTACCAGCGACGTGGTGGCAGCTGCGTCTTCTCATCACCAGCTGAAGTTTTTTGGTGTGGAAAGTGTACACCTCAAGATGCCGTCGGCACACAACATGGCGCCAATCGATGCAGTACGAGACCTCCTTCGTGTTGGAGATGGGTGCATTGGCGCCGTCGTGAGTCGTGATGTCTTCGATACTCCACTGCCATCCATTTTTGAACTTCGAGAGAAATCCATACGTGTTTCTCTCCAAAAGAATATTGAGTTCACTCCTTTCATCGAGAAGCTCATCGAGATTGGATATCGGTGTGGAGAAGATCAGTTTCTTCAACCTGGAGAGTATCGCAGGCGCGGCGACACACTCGATATTTTCCCTGTACAGTCTCTGTGCCCGTTTCGTCTTCTTTTCCACATAAATACCGTGGAAGAAATTTTTGAGTATGACCAAAGAAATCCACAGAAAGTGAGTCGCCACAATGAGGTGCAGCTTTTTCCTCTTACCTTTCAGAGCGTTCTTTCCATTCGGGAGCAAATACCGTCTTCAACTCTTTGTATTTTCGATGATCAAGACGATGTTATTTTCCAAGGAAAACAAAAAGTACTCCGGTTTACGGCATTTCCAGAGACCGAGGATAACCATGTACATCTCCGCTACCTATCCGTGTTGAAGTTTTATACTCTTGGAGATTTTCTCAACGACATTCGCGACAAGATTCACCTGGGCTGGAGGCTTCTTATTATCACAAAGCGCATCGATGAACTTCGCTGTGTTTTCCGTGATGAAAATATTTCGTCTGCCCTTCATGTGAATGCTCCCACTAGTGGGATAACACTTTTTGGTGCAGAGGAGGGCGATCTCCTTCCTCATTCCATACAAAATCCAGACCTTCGATGCGCCCTTTTGACCGATCGTGAAATCTTCACATTACGGAAGACCACAAAGCAAAGGAGTATTCAAAAAATTGCCCTTGATTTCATTACCTCCCTTTCCCGTGGTGATTATGTTGTACATATGGAGCATGGGATCGGGTGCTTTGGCGGAGTTACACAGAAGATTGTTGATGGCACAGTGCGGGAGTATCTCGAGCTCACTTATGCGGAAGGAGATAAACTTTTTGTTCCTGTTGATCAGGCAGACAAGCTCAGTAAATATGTCTATGAGGAAGGGAAGGAGCCCGTGCTCACACGACTTGGGGCAACTGAGTGGAAGCGAGTTACAGAGAAGATTCAGCAGGAGACCCAAAAAGTTGCCCGCGAGCTCCTTGATCTTTATGCGCGCCGCGCGCGAGCAAAAGGGTTTGCCTACCCAGAGGACACGATCGAGATGCGAGCATTTGAAGAAACATTTCCTTTCGAAGAGACTCCTGGGCAGGCAAAGGCTATTCTTGAAGTAAAAAAAGATATGGAAGACGATCATCCTATGGACCGCCTGGTGTGCGGAGACGTCGGTTTTGGAAAAACAGAGGTTGCCATGCGTGCAGCCCTCAAGGCGGTTCATGGCGGAAAACAAGCTGCCATCATGGCGCCAAGCACCATTCTTTCTGATCAACATTATCACACATTTTGTGAACGCATGCGCAACTTTCCGGTTCGTGTCGAGATGTTAAGCCGTTTCCGTACCCCAAAAGAACAACGCGATATTCTTGTAAAACTCCGAAATGGAGAAATCCACATTATTATTGGTACCCATCGACTTCTTCAGCCCGATGTTCAGTTTTTCAATCTCGGTCTTGTTATTATTGATGAGGAGCAGAAATTCGGCGTCAAGCAGAAAGAGCGCTTTAAAGAACTCCGTTCCTCTGTTGATGTTCTCACACTGACTGCAACACCCATTCCACGCACGCTCAATCTTGGTCTTCATAAACTCCGGGATATTTCCATTATCACCACACCCCCACCGGGGCGCCTTCCTATTATTACTGAGGTACGCAAGTATTCTGATGCTCTCGTACGGCATGCGGTGCTCCAGGAACTCGATCGCAAGGGGCAATGCTTCATTCTCTATAACCGTGTGGAAACCATTAATGCTTTTACAGAGAAAATGCGTTCGTGTATTCCCGAGGCGCGGTTTATTGTGGGACATGGACAACTTTCTCCCGATGATCTGGAGAAGCGTATTCTTCGGTTTAAAGATGGGGAAGTCGATGTTCTTGTGAGCTCAACTATCATTGAGAACGGTATTGATCTCCCTCGGGCGAACACTCTTATTGTGAATGAAGCTGAGCGTCTTGGTCTTTCCCAATTGTACCAACTCCGTGGACGAGTTGGGAGGAGCTCTGTCCAAGCATATGCGTATTTTCTTTATCACTCACAGAAACTTCACGATGAGGCAAAGAAGCGCCTCCGCGCCATTGTTGAGGCATGCGAGCTCGGGAGCGGGTTCCAGGTAGCAATGCGCGATTTGGAAATTCGTGGGGCTGGAGAAATTCTCGGTGCGAGCCAATCAGGCTCCATCCAAACCGTAGGGGTGAGTCATTACCTCCGGATGTTGAAGAGCGCAGTTGAAGAGCTTCGTTCCGATTCGGATGCAGAAGAACACGAAGTGAATGTAGAAATTCTCCTTCCCATTGAGGCACTCATTCCTCCTTTTTACATTCCAGAAGAGGAGGAACGGATTTCCATGTACCAGAAACTTGCAGGGAGCGAGGAAGATGCCATCCTTCGAGAATTTGAGGGAGATATTCGTGAGGAATATGGTGCCTCCCCTCAGCCCGTGCGCAGTCTTTTTGCTCTTCTCCATCTGAAGCTTGCCTGCCGTCGCGTCGGAGTTCTTCGCGTGAAGATGGAGGAAGTTGAGGGGAAGAGCGAGGTCGTTCTTTTCCTAAGTTCCCGCGTAACGGCAAAGGAAGTGATGCAGCTAGTCCATAAAAATCCCCAGTGGCGCATCAGCAGCGCGACGCTCCGTATGGCTGTGAGTGATCTTCAAAAAGGAAAAGAAGAGCAGTGGATTCATAGTCTTATCCAGGATATTCTCCTTCTCCAGAAGAAGGGGAAGAAAAAGAAGGATGGCAGTAGAAGTGGTCGGGGGCCATAGGCCGTAGACCATGAGAGAGTGAAGCGAGTCGAATGGTGCCGAGGAGAGGGCTCGAACCTCTATGGGATTGCTCCCACCAGCTCCTAAGGCTGGCGCGTCTGCCAATTCCGCCACCCCGGCCTTTTTCTAGTGTAGCGGTGTTTCCTCATATCTTGGATCGTAAGTCCGCCTGTCGATTTGCTTCGGTTTTCCGTTGTTCGAGTTCCGCAATTTTTCCACGTTCCTGGTCTGCAGACGCAACTATTGCACGTTTTTTTATCTCTTCCAGTTGCTTGAGTCGCATGTCCAACTTCTTCTTCGCAGTGGTAATCGATCGTCGCATCTCCTCTTCAATGATTTTCCTTTCCCGATCCATTATCTCCTTTTCTTTCTGACGGACATGTTCCAGCTCTGCCCGGGCACGGCCGATGGTCTGTCGGGCCAGACTGAGTGGAAGCTTCCGGCATTCCATCTCGATGTCCGCACACTTTTTCTCCTCCTTTTGGATATATGTACGTGCATTCGTCTCCATGAGATGGAGACGGTGAGCGTTATCTTTCTGAATCTCTGTACGGCGACGTAATGCTTCTTCCTTTGCCCTACTGGTTTCCATTTGATGTGTTTGCTCCACGAGGGCCACGTGTGCCTTCATGTGTTCTTGTATTTTCCGCTCATCTCCTTCTGTGACGTGTGCCGCCATCCTCTTTCCTTCGGCTGTGTGACGCTCCTGCGCAACTTCATGAATTTTTTGCATGTACTCCTTTTGCTCTTTCTCCTTTTGCTCTCTTTTCTGTTGTTTTTGTTGCTCCTCCTGCTTTCTCTCCTCTGTTTTTTTTATACGTTCGCGCTCTTCGCCTTTTTTTTCCTGATGTCTTTCCCACCACTCTCTTTGCTCCTGCTGCCTTTTCGTATTTTTCTCTCTACTAAGCGCAGTTAGTTTTTGCTGTTGCTGCGACAACGTCTCTTTCTCGGCGGCATGTTTTTCCTGCCGCTCTCTCTCCTCTGTGTTCAGTCGCTCTTGCATGGCAGCAATCCGCTGGAGTTCCTGTTCCTTCCGTTGCATTTCCTTCCGGTCATTCTCTTTGGAAGCCATTACTCCCATTTTTTCACACCTCCAGGCGAATTCCTAGCTCCTTCAGCTGGGTCTTTGGTATCGCTGAGGGCGCTCCCAACATGAGGTCTTTTGCCCTCTGATCTTTTGGGAAAGCGATGACCTCGCGGATATTCGGCTCTCCAGCGAGAATCATGATGACGCGATCGATACCGTAGGCGAACCCTCCGTGGGGGGGGGCTCCATATTCGAAGGCGCGTAGCATGTGTCCGAAGCGTCGCTCCGCATCTCCTCTTGATATGCCTAACATATCGAAGACTTCTGACTGTAGTGCGCGGTGAGATATCCGAATCGATCCTGATCCCAGTTCGTATCCATCGAGGACGAGGTCGTAGCACAGAGCGCGGACAGCGAGAGGATTTTTCTTTCGGTGTTTCCATTCCTCCGGGTGCGGCATGGTGAATGGGTGATGCGAGAAGGTGAGGGAACCATCCTCTTCCTGTTCGAACAGGGGAAAGTCCGTTACCCAGAAGAGTGAGTGGGTTTTGGTATCAATGAGGCTCAATCGCTTTGCCGCCTCGCTGCGGACCTTTGCAAGGCTCGTACAGGCAATTTTAAAGCTTCCTGCTCCGAAGAAAAGAGCATCTCCCCCCCTTGCCCCTGTTTTCTCCTGGAGTTTTTCGAGGAATCCCTCTTTAAAGAATTTTAGGATGGGCGACTGTGTATTGTCCTTTTTCAAGAGAATGTACGCGAGACCCTTTGCCTTCAGTTCCTTCACCAGCTCTGTCCACCGATCGATTTCACCCCGGGAAAGGTCTGCACCCCCAGGGACACGGAGGGCACGGACCGTGCCGCCGCCGCGCAGGGCATCTTCAAAGATGGAAAAGCCGCAGCCAGAGGCAAGAGGGGAAATGTCCACGAGAGGGAGGTCGTAGCGGAGGTCCGGCTTATCAGATCCATATCGGTCCATAACTTCTTGCCATGTGTACTTGGGAACCCCCCCTCCTTTCAGTGGCTTTTTACTGCACTCCTGGAGAATCTTTATGAGCGACCCCTCGATGATGTTCTGAACGTCTTCCTGTGTGCAGAAGCTCATTTCGAAGTCTAATTGGAGAAATTCCGGTTGGCGATCTCCACGCTGGTCCTCATCGCGGAAGCAGCGGGCAATTTGGAAATAGCGATCGAGGCCGGCCACCATACAGAGCTGCTTCAGTTGTTGGGGGCTTTGTGGGAGGACGAAGAAATTTCCTGGAGAGAGTCGCGATGGTACGAGGTATTCGCGCGCTCCCTCCGGGGTTCCCTTGATGAGGCAGGGGGTATCGATTTCAAGGCAACCCGCTTCGATGAAGTGTTTTCGAATGATCTGGAGAACTTTCGAACGCAGTTCAATATTCCGACGCATCCGCTCTTTACGGAGGTCCAGGTACCGATATTCTAGTCGGAGGTCTTCGTGAACATCCTTTTCCTGATCGATCTCGAAGGGGGGAGTTTTTGCCTCATTCAGAATGTCGAGCGTGGCAGCGAGCACCTCTATTTTTCCGGTGGGATTGTCTTCCCGCTCCGCTCCTTCCAGGCGCTTGCGGACAGTGCCTTGTACCATGAGGACCCACTCAGGGCGTACTTTTTCGGCGAGAGCAAATATTGCCGCGTTCTCTGGATCGAATACGAGCTGTGTGAAACCGTAGCGGTCACGCAGATCAACAAAGATCAATCCTCCATGGTTACGACGGCGGTGGACCCATCCACAGAGAGTAACGGGAATACGGAGATGTTTTTCGCATAACTCGCCGCACGTGTGTGTACGAAGCATTGATGGAACTGTATCGGAGTGTAAAGGGAGAGTCGATTCACGAGAATCCCACGATGTTGTCCAGACGAATTGTCAATTGATCTTTACAAAATGTTAAGTGAACTATATTTTCCCGCGTATACCTTCCCCACAATTCCATGCTCCCTCTTTTCCCCCGCGATGAACCGGATCATTCCGCGCCTGCGAATCTCAACAACCACCACTCATCACGAGTCGGTTCCGCAGCGAGGTGGGCCCTTGCAACGATTCTGGGGACAGGGGCAGTGGGTGGTATGGGATACACCATACATCGACAGAACGAACTGGAACAGAGGAATGGAGCCATGGAACAGAAGCTCACAAAAGAACAATTGTTACGCGAGGGCATACAGCGCAGACTTGATACGCAGGTGACCCTCGATGATATTCCCCAGGCAGCGGAACAGGTAGTCAGAGGGGCGGTGATGGTGGATGGTCCGCAGGGAACAGGATCAGGTTGGATTATTCGGGATAACAGCAATGAGTTGTATATCATCACGAATCACCATGTAACAGACGAGAATGCCTTCCAGCGCGGGGAATGGAACGATCCTAGGGATGCGGTATACAGAGTGACCATCTATGCAGGGAACGATTTCAAGGAACCCGTTGTATTTGATGCACAACCAGTCACCCGTGCAAATGGGATGCGCGCACATTCCTACAATCGTGACCTTGCAGTCTTACACGTTCCACCAGAACGAAAAAAGGAAATGCGGGAGGGGATACTCCCCATTACACCCATCGCTTTCCGTGATATGTATCGCCATCCCCTCAAGGTGGGGGAACCCGTATTTACCATTGGGAATCCTTTTCGGGAGCGCGATCATGTGGCGGGTATTGGTGTCATCAGCAACCTGCAGGCTTTTGCCGACATCGAGTCATTGAATGTATTTCGCCGCCATAGTGCGCCAATGAATCCGGGAAATTCAGGCGGTCCTTCCATTGTTCCACGGCGAGAAGGGGGAAGACTGATAAGTGA
>Ga0209541_10005079_pt1 | contig 23055 bp, 20 predicted proteins | sample RifCSPlowO2_01_FD_184027 | JGI IMG/M metagenome (GOLD analysis project Ga0209541, IMG submission 184027) | Groundwater microbial communities from Rifle, Colorado - Rifle CSP2_plank lowO2_0.1 (SPAdes) (version 2) | ecosystem: Environmental > Aquatic > Deep subsurface > Groundwater | place...
TACTTGAAGCGATGAAAAATGGTTGTCCGGTATTAACAAGTAACGTCTCTAGCCTCCCTGAGGCGGGAGGGGATGCGGTATTGTATTTTGATCCAAATAGCGCCGAAGATATTGCAAGGCAAATTAAAAGAGTAATTCAAGATAAAAAATTAAGAGATGCAATGATAGAAAAAGGGAAAGAGCAAATTAAAAAATTTTCATGGGAGAAAACAGCGCGTAAAACACTCGATATTTTACAAGAACTAGGAACTAAGAGTTAAGATTATGGAAAGAATTTTAAGAAGATTGAAGACAGTTTTTTGGGAAATAGTAACTATGAAATTGAGATGGGTGGGTCATATTCCTTCACATCATATTAGGAGATTTTTTTATAGACTAAGTGGTGTAAAAATCGGAAAAGGCTCAGCAATTCACATGTGGGCCAATTTTTATTACCCCCCAAATATAAGCATAGGAGAAGACACAGTTATTGGTGAAAACGCAGTTTTGGATGGAAGAGACAAACTTACAATCGGAAACCATGTCGATATGGCAACTGAGGTAATGATTTACAACGGGCAGCACGACGTTGACGATGAAGCATTTAAAGCAGTTAATGCACCGGTTATAATTGAAGATTACGTATTTATAGGACCAAGAGCAATAATTCTTCCAGGGGTCAAAATCGGAACAGGAGCAGTGGTTGGGGCAGGCGCTGTAGTCACAAAAGATGTCGAGGCTTTTGCAATAGTAGGTGGAGTTCCTGCAAAACTTATTAGAGAGAGAAGAAATAAAAATCCAAACTATAAATTGGGAAGGGCCGCCTGGTTTAGATAATGATTAAAAGAGCATTCAAATGGGTTAAAAATAATTTATTGTTTGTTGAAACATTAATTCTTCTTTCATTTATTCCTCTTTATCCCAAAATTCCTTTAATTAATGTCAACAACACCTGGGTTTATGTGAGAGCAGAAGATTTTCTAATTTTTGGCGTGCTTCTTTCCTGGCTTGCTTTACTTGTTAGAAAAAAAATCACACTTATTACCCCTTTAACATTTCCAATTCTAATTTATTGGTTAATTGGAGCCATAGCTACAATACATGGTATTCTTCTTATTTTCCCAACGCTTTCAAATGTTTTTCCGAACGTAGCTTTTCTTGCTTTACTAAGACATATTGAGTACTTAAGCTTATTCTTTATTGCTTATCAGGGAATGAAAGATAGAAAGCTTCTTTATGCCATAATTACAACCGTTATCCTAACTCTTTTAGGTGTAATTGCGTATGGATTTGGGCAGAAATATTTTGGCTTACCGGCCTTTCTAACTAGCAATGAGGAATTCGCAAAGGGAATACCCATCCAGCTTTCTCAGCTTTCAAGAGTTCCCTCTACTTTTGCAGGACACTATGATTTAGCAGCATATCTGGTATTAATGATACCCCTGCTTGGAAGTATTTTCTTTGGTGTAAGAAACTATCTAATTAAGATAATAATTTTTCTGACTACCCTTGCCTCATTCTGGCTTCTTTTTATGACGGTATCAAGAATTTCTCTGGTTGTCGTTTTTATTGCACTATTTATAGTTTTTTACTTCCAGAAAAGAAAACTGGCTTTGATTTCAATACCATTAATTGTTATTGTCGCTTTTGTAGTTTTAAGCCTAAAGCCCACTGTTTTGCAAAGGTTCCAGAGCACTATTGAAACAGTGGATGTTTTAGTAGATGCCAATACCGGAAATTCAGTAGGACATGTAAAGCTTACTCCTAAAGAATTCTTCGAAGACAAAATTGTACTTACAAGAAGAGCAAGAGATGAAGAAGAATTATTAAAAGCTTTAAAAGGGGAGGAAGCGGCTACTGAATCGACAATATTTCCCTATAGACTTATTCCTAAAGAGGTTGCTTTAGTTAAAGCTGTTAATTTATCGACAGGAGAAAATTTGCCGGCTGGAACAGGCTACATTAACCTTGCTCTCTCACCTGTTATAAAGAGGTTAGACAATTTCTTTTATGAATTTCCACCAGAAATTAAAGCATCACCCTCTGCCCAGTTCCTAGTCTTACAAGGAAACTTCATTATTAAACGTGCTGCCGCATATGATCTTTCCTTTACTACTCGTTTCCAGGGAGAGTGGCCTAGAGCAATACAGGCTTTTCAGAGAAACATATTTTTGGGAAGCGGATTTAGCGCGGTAACTCTTGCAGTTGACAATAACTATTTAAGGGTTTTAGGTGAAATAGGCTTGCTCGGTTTTTTGGCCTTCCTTTCCATCTTTTTCACTTTCTGGCTCTATTTGAGAAAAGCATGGAAACAGATGAGCGCTGGACTTGAAAAAAGCTTCATATTGGGCTTTGGAGCAGGCTTAGTAGGTCTTGGACTGAACGGTTTGCTAATAGACGTTTTTGAAGCATCAAAAGTAGCATATACGTTATGGATTTTGATGGGAATTTCGCTGGCAATTGTTGTTCTAAATTTAAAATCGAAATTAGATCTCTTGCCCGAATTAAAAAAAGCTGCAACTTCAACCTATGCCGTTGTTTTTTATCTTTTAGGCATTATTTTGCTAGTTTATTTACCCATTGCTGGTAATTTTTTCAATGGGGATGATTTCACCTGGCTTAGGTGGGCTGCTCAATCTACTTTTAATCCTTTAGCTTATTTTACAGATTCTGCAGGTTTTTTCTTTAGGCCAGGAACTAAAATTTATTTCGATTTAATGTTTCATACATTCTGGCTAAATCCTACAATTTATCATCTGGTTTCAATTGCACTTCATTTTTTCGTTGCAGTATTGTTCTTTCTGCTAGCAAAAAAAATCTTTCAAAATACACTTCTTGCAATTTTTGCATCTATTGGGTTTTTAATTTTAAGCGGATACTCAGAAGTAGTTTTTTGGATATCAGCAACAGGCTATTTATTTAATGTATTGTTTGCACTTTCCGGCCTTTTGTTCTTTATTAAATGGGATGAGACTAAGAAGGTTTATTATTACATTCTTTCTTTTGCCGCTTTTTCTTTTTCTCTTCTTTTCCATGAACTAGGAGTGGTTTTACCGCTTCTTGTGTTATCCTACAGAATTAAAGATCTAAACTGGAACATAAGATCCTTTTTCGAACAGTTTAAAAAAGCAGACTTTCTTGCTCTTTTTATACCCGTAATTTTCTATTTATTTTTACGGTTTTTTGCCAACAGTCATTGGTTTTCCGGGGATTACAATTACGACCTTGTAAAACTCCCTTTTAATGTTGTCGGAAATCTTTTAGGTTATGGCGCAATATCATCACTAGGCCCTTCGGTTTTAGGAGCTTATGAAAGTATCAGGATATTTCTGCGGGGAAATATTCTGCTATCTATTGTTTTGGTTTTGTCAGGCATTGCTTCCCTTGTATTCCTTATTAGGTCAACAAAATCTTATTTTAATAACAAAGAAAAAAGAGTGTTATTTTTTGGATTTACATTTTTTATAATATCTCTTCTTCCATTTTTAGGGCTGGGAAATATAACTTTTAGATATAGCTATTTGGCGACTATGGGCATGGTATTTATCTTAGTTGTCTTGTTTAAAAAGGTTTATAATTTTCTTTTGGAGAACGGAAGAAATGTTGCTTTAGTCTCGCTTACCGTTTTGCTTCTTTTATATGGATTATTTCATCTGATTTCTTTCCAGCAAACTGCTGCGAATTGGGCAGGCGCTTCTTTTAGAGTCAAAAATTTCTTTATAAGCTTTGACTCTTATTACCGAGACTATTGGTCGCAAGATGAGCTTGAATTCCATTTTGTTGACGTCCCTATAAGAAGAGGTGAGGCATGGATATTTCCAGTAGGGCTTCCAGATGCAGTTTGGTTTGCGGTGCGTAATGATAAGGCAGACGTATTTATTGACAAAGACGTTAATGCTGCTTTGCAGAATATAGAAAATCCATTGAAAGATAAAATATTCATATTTACAGATCTTGGTATGCTAGAAGAAGTTAAGATAAATACAAAAAACAGATAAATGAGATGGCCTCCGAATGCTAACATTCTAATACTCTGCGTCTTACTTTTCTTAGGATTTGCGTTAAGGTTATATAAGTTTGATAGTCCTGTTGCTGACTGGCATAGCTGGCGTCAGGCAGACACATCTTCTGTTTCCAAAACTTTTGTGCAGGAAGGGTTTAACCTGCTTGTCCCACGGTACCACGATTTGTCCAATGTACCATCAGGAAGATACGATAATCCGGAAGGCTTCCGGTTTGTAGAATTTCCCATTTATAACCTATTACAGGGTGGTTTTTACAAACTTGTCGGAATTTTAACATTAGAAGAGTGGGGAAGACTCGTAACGATATTTTCTTCGCTAACCGCAGCAGTTTTTTTATATTTAATTTTTTCAGAGCGAAAGCAAAGGACCCTTGGCTTGACTGCTTCCTTTTTCTTTCTTTTTATCCCATTTAATATTTATTACGCCAGAGTTATTTTGCCAGACATGACAATGGTAATGGCAGTGCTTGCGGCAACTTTTTTTTTCCAAAAATGGCTCGGTCAAAAACAATTTACAATTTACAATTTACAATTTACAATTTCGTTAATTTCCATGGCTTTGGCCTTACTTCTTAAGCCTTACGCCTTATTTTTTACGTTACCGCTAATTTATCTTGCTTACGAAAAATTTGGAAAAGACTTGTACAAAAAGTGGCCACTTTGGATATATTCTACAGTTGCTCTAACTCCTCTTTTCTTATGGAGGATATGGATGCTTAATTTTCCGGAAGGTATCCCACAAAGCGTATGGCTCTTAAATGGAAACGGGATAAGATTTCGGCCTGCTTTTTTCCGCTGGATAATTTTTGAGAGGCTTATAAAGCTTATTAGCGGATATTTTGGGGCAATTATTTTTGTAGCAGGAATTTTTTTCTTAGCTAAGCGTAAAGATAAATGGTTGATATTAAGTTTTGCGCTATCCTCAATTGCTTACATAACAGTTTTTGCAACAGGAAATGTTCAACACGATTATTACCAGATTCTTGTAATGCCGACCGTTTCAATATTTTTTGCCTTAGGTGCTATCTTTCTATTTAAACTTAAATACAATAAGCTTCAATTTGGCAAAGTGCTTCTGTTAATAAGCATGATAGGACTTTTTTATTTCGGATGGAGGGAGGTAAAGGACTATTACAATATAAATAATCCCGCAATAATTTCTGCAGGAAAAGCAGTTGATAGGCTTACGCCTAAAGATGCAAAAGTTATTGCATTGTATAATGGAGACACGACTTTTCTTTACCAAACGCAAAGACGCGGCTGGGCAAGCTGGCAGGACTCACTGCCTGTTATGATTAAAAAAGGCGCAGAGTATCTAGCTATTGTAAGTCCGAATGAGGCGGAACTGGAATTTGCCAATACTTATGCGATAGTTGAAAAGACAGAGATATACGTTATTTATAAATTAAAATGAAAATTTTAATGGTCTCATCATTTTTACCTTTTCCTCTAACTTCAGGAGGACACATTAGGCTTTATAACCTAATTAAAAACCTTTCCGAAAAACATGATATAACCCTTGTTTGCGAAAAAAGAGAACACCAGACAGAAGAAGATTTGGAAGAGTTGAAGAAAATCTGTAAAAAAGTTCTTACAGTAGCAAGAAAAAAACAATGGAGCGCCCCAAACATTCTAAAAACGGGTTTTTCAACAGATCCTTTTCTTCTTGTGGGACATAAAAGCGAGGAAATGAAAAATTTAATTAGAGATGAGCTTGTGCGGGAAAGTTATGATTTAATACATGTTGAAACTTTTTACGTATTGCAAAACATTCCAAAGACCTCTTTGCCAAAAGTTTTAGTAGAGCACAACATTGAATACCTTGTTTACAAAAAATATTCTGATTTGGCCTCACCCTTACTGCGCCCGCTTTTATACATTGATGTTTTGAAAATAAGAAAGAAAGAAGAAGCATCGTGGAGAGCGTCTAATAAGCTGGTTGCGGTGTCCGAAGTTGAAAAAAAAATAATGAAAAGGCCTGATGTTGTGGTTGTGCCAAACGGGGTTGATGTTAAAAAATTTCTATTTAGAAGTTTTGAAAAAATAGGTGATGAGAAAAGAGTCCTTTTTATTGGAGATTTTAAGTGGCTGCAGAATAGAGATGCGCTTGATTTTATCTTAAAAGATATTTGGCCAAAAATTCTGCAAGAGCTTAACCAGCTAAACAAAAAATTGGATTTAAAGCTCTGGGTTGTTGGGAAAAATATTCCCGAAAATCTTAAAAGTTATGAGTCTGATAGCATTATGTTTGAAAAAAATCAGAAAATGGAAACACAGGACATTTTCAGAAAATCTTATTTACTTCTTGCACCACTTAGGGTTGCCGGGGGAACCAGTTATAAAGTTCTTGAGGCTTTTGCCACTGGAGTTGGAGTAGTAACGACCAACCTTGGTGTAGAGGGACTTGGTGCAAAAGACGGAGTCCATGTTTTAACAGCACAAGATTCAATAAATCTGGCCAATTGTGTAGTAAACCTTTTACTAGATTCAAGCTTGTACCGAAAGCTTACGCATAATAGCAGAAAGTTTGTAGAAGAGAATTACGATTGGGAAGAAATTGCCGCAAAGCTGGAGAAGGTATACATGTCGGCTTTATAAATAGAGCGCACTTATCTATAATTAAACTCATGCTTATTGGAATTGACTGCCGACTTTGGAACCAGACAGGGGTTGGAAGGTATACAAGAAATCTTGTTCAAAGACTTGAAGAGATTGATAAGCATAATGAATATATATTATTTTTTAGACAGGAAGATAAAAAAGAATTCAAAATTCAAAATTTAAAATTCAAAATTCAAACCGCTGACTTTGCCTGGCACAGTTTAGAAGAGCAAATTGATTTTCCAAGACTTCTTGGAAAATATAGCCTTGATTTAATGCATTTTCCTTATTTTAGTGTTCCTTTGTTTTATAAAAAACCTTATGTTGTAACAATTCATGATTTAATTGTTAATAAATTCAGCACAGGAAAAGCTTCAACTCTTCCATATTTTTTGTACCGACTAAAAAGAGTAGGATATAAAATAGTTGTTTCAAATGCGCTAAAAAACGCTAAAAAAATAATTACTCCTTCAAATGCCGTAAAACAAGATATTTTGCAAAATTACAAAAACATTAACTCGGAGAAAATTGACGTAACCTATGAAGGAGGGATTGAGCAAATTTCCAAACTCAGAGCTTTGAACTTGGAATTACCAAAGGGGAAGTATATTTTGAGAGTTGGGAATTTTTATCCTCATAAAAATATTGAGACATTACTTTCTGCATTTAAAAGTTTTTCAATAAGTTTTCCTGATTTTAAGCTTGTATTAGTGGGTAAAAAAGACTTTTTCTATAAGAAAATTGAGAAACAAATTGAATTACTTGAAATAAAGAGGAGCGTTGAATTTATTGAAAATCCCCAAGATTCCTTGCTTTTTTCTTTATACAAAAATGCAACCGCAACTGTAGTGCCTTCCTTTATGGAAGGCTTTTCTCTTACAGCGGTTGAAGCGATGGGGGTAGGTTGTCCCCTGATTGTATCCGATATTTCCGTTCACAGAGAAATTTGCGGAAACTCTGCTTTATTTTTTGACGCAAGCGAAAAAGAAGAATTAACCTTGGCACTAACGGAGATTGTAAGGAACAATAAAATAAGAGAGGAACTAATAAAAAAAGGCAGAACGCAAGCGAAAAAATACTCATGGGGAAAAATGGCAGAGCAGACTTTAACGATTTATACTTCGATAAACTCAGCATAAATTTAACATGAAAGTTGCTCTTGTATACGATCGGGTTAACAAGTGGGGAGGCGCAGAGAGGTTACTGCTTTCACTTCACAAGATTTTTCCTTCAGCAGATCTTTTTACCTCCGTATATAAGCCAAAAACAGCCCCCTGGGCGAATGTTTTTAAAGTTAAGCATTCATTTCTTCAGAATTTTCCAATAGCCAAAACCGCTCATGAGCTTTATGCCCCTTTTATGCCCTTGGCTTTTGAAAGCTTTAATTTCGAAGACTACGATTTGGTTATTTCTTTAACAAGCGAGGCCGCAAAAGGCATTATTACAAAACCCGGTACACTTCATATTTGCTACTGTTTAACCCCTACAAGATATTTATGGAGTGGTTATGATATTTATTTTAAAAACCTGCTTTTAAGACTATTATCCGCACCCCTAGTTTCATATCTAAGGAATTGGGATAGAGTTGCATCACAGCGTCCAGATGAATATATCGCAATTTCAGCCGAAGTAAGCAAAAGAATCAAAAAATATTACAAAAGGTCCTCCCAAGTTATTTTTCCTCCCCTTTCGATTTCTGATGCAACTCCTAAGCTTCCAGAGGCAAGAGACTATTTTCTAATAGTATCCAGACTTGTTGCTTATAAAAAGATTGATTTAGCCGTAAAAGTGTTTAATAAATTAAAACTACCACTTGTAATTATTGGAACAGGCTGGGAAGAAGCTAGTTTAAAAAGCAAAGCGAAAGACAACGTCACGTTTTTAAAAAATCTTAGAGACGAAGAGCTTTACGGCTATTATATAAACTCAAAAGCATTAGTTTTTCCCGGTAAGGAAGATTTTGGCTTGTCTATGGCTGAAGCTCAATTTTTTGGAAAACCTGTTATAGCATTTGGGGAGGGAGGAGCTTTGGATATAATTAAAGAGGGAATAACTGGTGTATATTTCAAGTCCGAAGATGAGCTTATGAATATATTGGAAAATTTCAACGCCAGCCTATATAATAAGGAAGCTTGTGTAGAAAATTCGCAAAGGTTTTCTTTTAAGAATTTCAAAAAAGAACTGCTCAATTTTATAGAAAAAGTATGAAAGTAATTATTTTTGCAGGAGGTGTTGGAACCAGGCTCTGGCCGCTTTCGAGGAAAAGTACTCCGAAACAATTCGAGAAAATAATAGGCGATAAATCTACTCTACAGCTTGCAGTAGATAGGCTCCAACCAGATTTTAAATATAAGGATATATATGTTTCAACAGGAAAGAAATATAAGGAAATTCTTCTTTCTCACCTGCCTCAAATACCACCTGAAAATTTTATTTTTGAGCCCGAGATGAGGGATGTTGGGCCAGCGGTAGGGCTTGCCCTATCATTGGTTGGAAAGAAAAATCCTAAAGAGCCTGTTGCAATAATCTGGAGCGACCACTTTGTTAAAAAAGAGAGAAGGTTTAGGGAAGTTTTGGGTTTTGCCCAAACATTAGTTTCCAAAGATCCGCAAAAGCTTATATTTATAGGCCAAAGAGCTAGATTTGCAAATCAAAACCTGGGATGGATAGAATTTGGCGATGAGGTTGATAATATAAGGGAGACTAAGGTTTTTCAGTTTAAAAGACTCATTTACAGACCTTCGCTTGAGGAAGCACAAAAATTTTTAGAAGATCAAACGTTTGCATGGAATCCTGGATATTTTGTTACGACGCCGGAGTTTATACTCTCTCAATATAAAAAATTCTCACCGAAACTTTGGGAAGGAATTTCCGAAATTCAACAAAGTTATGGAACTGTAGATTTTGAACGCGTTTTTCATAAGGTGTATCCTAGTCTTGAAAAAATAAGTTTTGATAACGCAATTCTGGAAAAATTAAACCCGGAAAAAGTATTTGTAATTGCCGCAGATTTGGGGTGGAGCGACGTCGGGGCATGGGAGGCTTTAAAAGAAGCTTTGCAAATATCAATTCATGAAAATGTAACCCAGGGAAAAGTTATGTTAACTGACAGCAGCGATAATTTAGTTTTTAATTATACTGATCAACTTACGGTTGGCATAGATCTAGATAAAATTATTGTTATAAATACCGATGATGTTTTGCTAGTCTGCACCAAAGGCTCTGTCCCAAAAATTAAAAAACTTGTCGAGAGCTTATCGGGGACTGAATACGAGGACTTGATCTAATTATGGAGACAGAAAAGAGCGGATTTTACGAGAAAACAAAAAGACTTATCGATATAATATTTTCTCTTCTTCTAATAATTTTATTTTCGCCTCTTATATTAGCTGTATCAGTTTTTATAAAACTAGACTCAAAAGGACCAATTTTAGCCGATACTCCAAAACGGGTCGGAAAAAATGGCAAGCTCTTTAAAATGTATAAGTTTAGAAGTATGGTACAAAACGCACACAGACTGTTGCGAAGGAATCCAGCATTCTCTGAGCTTTTTCATGAATATAAAAAGGGAAGTTATAAATTAAAAGATGATCCAAGGATAACAAAAGTAGGCCGATTTATCAGAAAACATTCTTTGGATGAAGTTCCTCAGTTCTTTAATATTTTAAAAGGTGAAATGAGCCTGGTTGGCCCCAGAGCTTACTATCCTGACGAGCTTGAGGAACAGCAGAAACAGTATCCTCATACAAGAGGAGCGGTTGATGTAGTACTATCGGTGAAACCCGGATTAACAGGCTATTGGCAAGTTTCAGGCAGATCGGAGATAAACTTTGATAAAAGAATAGAAATGGATGCACATTATGTAAAAAAACGCTCAATTATTTACGATTTGTGGATAATACTTAAGACTCCCTGGGCCATGATTTCCGGAAAAGGAGCTCTGTAGCCTTGACACCTACCCGCAATTACCACTACAATAATCTGTGTGGATTCTATTGATAAAATTAACTTTGACACCCCAACACAAAAAGAAGACTCAACCGTTCTAAATAATAGCGAGTCTTTTAATACAAATACCTCAATGACACTCAAAAATAAACTCAAAAAGTTTTTTAGCACACGAAGAGGAAGACGCTCTCTTATCGTAACCGTAGTTATAATTGCATTTCTTATTCTTGTGACCGTGCAGGGCTTAGCAGTTTATGCTGCAGCCAAAGCTACTTACGCGCAAGCAAAGCTTGCAATAGATGCTGTAAAAAAACAGAATATTTCGCTTGCCTCTTCTGAGCTTTCAAAAACTAAAGAAAAACTTCTTGTTACTCAAAAAGCGCTTCATTCAATGGTCTATCTTAAATTTATTCCTATAGCTTCTTGGTATTACAACGACGCAGATCATTTAGTTAACGCAGGTTTTCATGGATTGGACGGAGCAACTATTTTAATTAAATCTGTTGAGCCTTATGCAGACCTGTTGGGTCTTAAGGGGCAGGGAAGCTTTGTGGGCGGGACTGCTCAACAGCGCGTAGAAACTGCAGTAAAAACAATGGGAAAAATAACCCCAAACATAGATAAAATCGCTGATAAATTATCCCTTGCCCAAAAAGAAATTGACCAAGTTAAGCCAGGTCATTACCCCGCAATCGGGCCGGGGGCCAAAGTAAGAAACGGTCTTGAAAATCTTAAAACCATGGCAGATCAGGGCGTTTCTGTAATAAATAGTTCTAAGCCTCTTATAAAAATTCTTCCTGAACTTCTGGGAGAGCCTAAAGAGAAAAAGTATTTGATACTTTTCCAAAACGACAAAGAATTACGTCCTACAGGTGGATTTCTAACTGCGTATTCAATTTTTAGGTTAGATAGTGGAGTAGTCCACGTAGATAATTCAAGCGACATTTATAATTTAGATGATACAATTTCTGGCAAACAAGCGGCTCCAGAAGTAATCCAAAAATATTTAGAAGTAAGAAGCCTTAATTTACGTGACAGTAATCTTTCGCCTGATTTTAAAGTTTCTATGGAAGAATTTACTAAGCTTTACAATCGCGCTCCTGGAAAGGTAGAAGTTGATGGGATAATTGCAGTTGATACCCAGGCTTTGGTTGCTGCTATGAATATCTTAGGTGATATTCAGGCAGCCGGAAAAACCTTTACTACAAAGGAGGATCCACGGTGCGGAGGATGCCCGCAGGTTATATATGAGCTTGAAGACTATTCGTCCCGTCCGGTTGGTTACGTAAGAACCGAGAGAAAAGATTTAATTGGAGTTTTAATGTATGAGATCATGAATAAGGCATTTTCTTCATCTCCTAAAATTTACTGGGGCCCGCTTTTTCAGGCGATGTTAGCACAGATGTCGGAGAAGCACATTTTATTTAATATGTACGATGCCCAAGCGCAAAAAGGACTTGAAGCTTTTAGTGCCGCAGGGCGAATTATCCCTTTCGAGGGTGACTATTTGCACATCAATCAGGCTAATTTAGGCGGAGCAAAATCAAACATGTTTGTATCTTGGGAAGTCACTGAGGATTATCAAGTAGGCTCAGATGGGGTAATTACCAAAACGGTTACACTAGATTATAAAAATCCATATCCGCCATCCGATTGTAATTTAGAGAGGGGTAACCTTTGCCTAAATGCAGTGTTGCGTGATTGGGTAAGAGTTTATGTACCTAAAGGAAGTAAGTTAGTTGATTCTGTTGGAAGCGAGGTAACCATGAAAACATATGAAGAACTTGGGAAAACAGTTTTTGAAGGCTTTTTAACAGTCAGGCCGAAGGGAACAGCTAAGTTAAAAATTATATACAAACTACCTTTTAAGCTTGCAGAGGGTTCAACGCTACCTTTGCTTATTCAAAAACAACCTGGAACATTGGCTGAACTGCATACTATAAATTCAGGCTCGAAAAAGCTTGAGCAGTTTAGTCTTTCTAGCGACAAGACACTCAATTTGAAAGTAAGATAATGAGATCTTATAAAACCGAGGGCATCGTAATTAAAAGAATTAGTCTGGCCGAGGCTGACAGAATTGTCACCATCTTTTCAAAAACTCACGGTAAAATAAGCGTATTTGCAAAAGGCGTTAGAAAAATCACAAGCAGGCGCTCACCCCACATAGAGCTTTTAAATTATTCTAAATTTTCCCTTCACAAAGGGAAAAATATGTTTACCTTATCGGAAGCAGAATCAATTCATAATTTCCATTTTTTAAAGAAAGACCTTAAAAAAGTAAGCGTTGCCTATCATGTGTGTGAGTTAATTGATAGTTTATGTGCAGAAAACGAGCATAGTCCTCAAGTTTTCGAGCTGTTAAAATTAACGCTTGAAAAAGTTGAAAAGGAAGAGAATTCCAACAACGCAATTGCTAATTTTGAGATAATACTCCTTAAGCTCCTTGGATTTTTCAGAAATGAGGCAAGCCTAGATTTAAACAGACATAAACTTATTGAAAATATTTTGGAAAGAAAACTTAAAGCTAAACAGTTTTGGTCCTCTTTTTGATACAATAAACACATGGATGAGAAGATGCAGCAAATAGTAGCCCTTTGCAAAAGACGGGGTTTTATTTTTCCAGGAAGTGAAATATACGGTGGACTAACGGGGACTTGGGATTGCGGACCATTAGGCGTTGAGCTTAAAAATAATATAAAGAAGCAGTGGTGGCTTTCCATGGTTCAAAGTAGGGAAGACGTGGTAGGAATTGACGCCTCAATTGTAATGAATAAAACCGTGTGGGAAAAATCAGGACATCTTAAAGCTTTTACAGACCCATTAGTTGAATGCAAAATCTGCCATTCACGTTTTAGAGCAGATAAAAAGGAAGAAATAGAGAATCATGAAAAAACTCACAAGGACAAAGTCTCCTGGACAGAGCCTAAAAATTTTAACTTATTGGTAAAAGCATTATTTGGTGTTTTGGAGGGTGAGCAATCGGAAGTATATCTTAGGGGGGAGATAACTCAAGGGGCTTTTGTCAATTTTGAAAACGTAGTCTCCTCAACACGCGTTAAAATACCCTTTGGCATAGCTCAAATTGGAAAAGCATTTAGAAATGAAATAACTCCGGGTAATTTTACTTACCGAAGCAGAGAATTCGAACAAATGGAGTTAGAGTTTTTTGTTGAAAATAATGATAAAGAAGCTGATAAATGGTTCGATTATTGGAAGGAGCAGAGGATGAGCTGGTATGCAGGGCTTGGAATTAATAAAGATAATTTAAGATTTAGAAAACACGAAGACAGCGAGCGAGCTCATTACGCAAAGTATGCCGAAGATATCGAATATAATGCGCCATTTGGCTGGAGCGAATTTGAAGGAATACATCACAGAGGTGACTACGACCTTAAAGCGCACGCTTTAAACTACGTTGGAGAGAATGGCGAAAAGTACACGCCTTGGGTAATTGAGACTTCAGGTGGAGTAGACAGATCTATGCTTTTCTTTTTGCTCGATTCTTTTTCTAAAGAAGGAGAGCGTACCGTTCTTAAACTCCATCCCAAACTTGCGCCTTACAAAGTTGCGGTATTTCCGCTTCTTGCAAATAAAGAGGATTTGGTAAAGAGAGCACGCTCAATTTTTGAGAATTTAAAACCACAATTTATGACAGCGTGGGATGATAGAGGAAATATCGGAAAGCGATATCTAGCACAAGATGAAGCCGGCACCCCCTGGTGTGTAACGGTCGATTTCCAGACACTTGAAGATGAAACAGTTACCGTACGTGACCGCGACACCGCAAAACAGAAAAGAATAAAGGTAGAAGAGCTATCTCAATATTTTCAAAATAAACTTACTTGACAGGACTTATTTTTTTCTTTAAGATTTTATTGTGAACGTAGAATTACTTAAAAGCAGAAATTTTTTAATAGGAACAGTAGTTTTAGTTGTTGTAGCACTCATAGGAGCATTTTTTTTGTTTAGAAGCTCGTCGCCAGCTCAAAACGTGCCACTGGCTCAAGAAGAGGAACAAATTCCAACTATCTTGGCAGAAGAATTAGGCCTTGAACTTGAAGCAGCTTCCTCGGAAAATGCTGTTTATTTATTAGTTGGCAAACCGGGGGGAATTAAAGACATGGAATATGAAGTCTCGTATCTTGCGGGTGATATACCCAGGGGAGCTGTAGGCAAAGTAAATCTTGCAAAAAATCCAGTGAGAGAGAGAATTTATCTTGGTACTTGTTCGGATGTGTGCCATCCGGATAAGGACATCTCAGACATTAAAGTTGTTGTTAAGCTTGTAAAAGACGGAAAAACTTATCAATCCGAAACCTCGCTTTCTAGTTACGAATAATTTTCCATTTAAACTCTACATTTAGTGACTTGTTAGCTTCTTACACGCTATTTTCCAAAGTTCCTATTGACACATTGTTGTTTTATGTATCAAAATGGATTAAAGTGGGAAGATAAGGGAAAAGGTGGGATAGGAGGCAGGAAATGTTATTAGGGCAATATGAAGCAAGGATTGATTCTAAGGGAAGAACGTCATTCCCAAAAAAATTCAGGGAAGCCTTGGGAGACAAATTAATTATAACTTTGGGTTATGAAAACTCACTTATTGTTGTATCGGAAAAAAACTGGAAAGCATTACTTGAGGGTACGGAAGGGAGACCATTTATTCATGCCGAAACAAGAGAAACTCAAAGATTTTTACTCGGGGGGGCTCACAATGTCGAACTTGACAGTAAAGGAAGGTTTATACTTCCACGCTATCTTGCGGAGTTTGGAAGAATTGAAAACGAGGTCGTTTTCATAGGTCTTTCACGGTACGTTGAAATTTGGGACAAGAAAATATGGCAAAAGTACAGAGTTGTACTTGCAAGTCGCATTGAGGCTATTTCAAAGAGGCTGACAGAGGACAAGGGGAAAAATGGATAAGTTCCATAGAAGTGTTCTTTTAAAAGAAGCGCTAGGCTGTCTGAAGGTAAAAAAGGGGAAAAGGTACATAGACGCAACTTTGGGGGGTGGAGGATATTCGCTTGAGATTTTAAAACGTGGAGGAGAAGTTTTGGGCATAGATGCTGATCAAGATGCAATAGATTATGTTAGAGAAAAACTAAAATCTCAGGCCTCAAGTCTCAAATTAAGGATAGTAAAAGAGAATTTTAAGAATCTAGGAAAAATTGCAAAAGAGGCGGGATTTGAGAAAGTAGACGGAGCAGTTTTTGACCTAGGGGTATCGAGTTATCAGATAGACACAGCACAAAGGGGTTTCAGTTTTTTGAAAGACGGACCTTTAGACATGAGAATGGATAGAAGAGAAGGGGTAAACGCAGAATATTTAATTAATGTTTTAGGAAAGGAAAACTTATATGAATTATTTAAAAAATTTGGTGAAGAAAATAACCCAGGTAGAATTGTTCGCGCTATTGTACAGAGACGTAAAATGAAGGCAATAAAAACAACAAACGAATTGGTAAGCGTGATAGCAGGTGCAGTTGGAATTAGAGGTATAATTTCGGATTTTCAAAAAAACCGAATAGCTCAAAAGATTTTTCAGGCATTGCGGATTGCGGTAAATAATGAACTTGAAAACCTGGCCTTGGCGCTTCCTCAAGCCGTAGGCTTATTAAATTCCAATGGCGTTTTGGCAGTAGTTTCTTTTCATTCGCTGGAAGACACAATTGTTAAAACCTCATTTAAAAACTTTGAGAAAAGCGGGCTTGGAGAAATAATTACACAAAAGCCAATATCTCCAACGGCTAAGGAAATAAGCTTAAATCTGCGAGCAAAAAGTGCAAAGCTTAGGATATTTAAAAAAAAATAATGAAAAAACCGTTCCTTATTATTCTAATTCTTTTTGTAATAACAATTGGCCTTGCAATTGTGAGAACTTTTATTTCTAACAATATTGTAACTTCCGGAATTGTTTTATCTAGTATTGAGTCCAAGACACAAGAACTTGAAACTCAAAATGCCATTCTTTCGGAAAAATTATATAAGCTAACTTCACTTTCGGAAATTGCAAAAAAAGCTGAAAAATTAGGTTTTTTTGAAAACCGAAACAATTTTGCTATATTTTCACAAAGACCTGTTGCTCTTAAACAATGACATGGAGGCATAAATTAGTTCTTTTTTCAATTCTTTTTGCTTTTCTTTTAGTAGTTTTCAGGCTTTTCTACTGGCAAATTATTAAGGCTTCGGAACTTTCTGTTTTAGGCAGACTGCAGTATGGAACAGCAATAAAGTTACTTCCAAAACGCGGAGAGATAAAAACCAGTGACGGATTTCCCATAGCAACAAACAAAATAACATATCAAGTTTTTGCAAACCCCAAGGAAATAAAAGACCTAAAGGGCTCCGCAGAAGAACTAGCAAGTATTCTTGATATTCCGGTATCCTCTGTATCTGGCCAATTAGCTATGGATAAGTTTTGGGTTCCGATAGATGAGGGGATAGACATAGAAATAAAAAATAAAATTGAAAATCTCAAATTATCAGGGATAGGGTTCGCCGAACAATATAAACGTTTTTATCCTGAGGCATCTCTTGCTGCCCACCTTCTTGGATTTGTTGGAAAAGACGAAGCAGGTACAGATAAAGGATATTTTGGTCTTGAAGGGTATTATGACAGGCTTCTTCGTGGCGAGGAAGGAATTGCAACTCAGGTGAAAGATGCATTGGGCAAGCCAATTCTTGCCAAATTATCGGCAGCGACGGGAGGTTCAAATGGTAAGAATCTAATTTTATCGATTGATCGCTCAATCCAGTTTTTGGCAGAATCAAAGCTTGAGCAGGGTATAGAAAAATATGGCGCAAGAGGTGGAATGATAGGAATAATGGATCCTAAAACCGGAAATATACTAGCTCTTTCCTCTTTTCCAACATTTGACCCGAGGTCTTACCAAAAATATTCGGAGGATTTATTCAGAAATACTTTCATATCCGATTTATACGAACCAGGATCAACATTTAAACCAATAATTATGTCCTCGGCACTTGATGCAAACGCGGTTACGCCAGAAACCAAGTGTAATATTTGCAGCGGCCCAATATCAATTGGTGGTTTTGAAATTCACACTTGGAATGATAAGTATTATCCAAACATTACAATGCTTGAGACCATTCAACATTCGGACAACACAGGTATGGTATTTGTTTCACAGAAATTAGGGTTAGATAGGACAATCTCGTATTTAAATAAATTCGGAATGGGGAGAAATACGGGAGTAGACTTGCAAGGGGAAGTCTCCGGGGTGCTAAAAGATAGAGATAGTTGGTATACGGTCGATTTGGCAACAACCGCTTTTGGACAAGGTATTTCTGTAACTCCTATTCAACTTTTAACGGCAGTTGCCGCAATTGCGAATGGCGGAAGACTTATGGAGCCTCATATAGTCAGTGCCGTTGAATACGAATACGGCAATCCCATTAAAATACCCCCTAAAACGCTTGGGCAGACTATTAAGCCTGAAACTGCCAAAATTATGACCGATATAATGGTAAATGCGGTAAATAAAGGGGAAGCCTCCTGGACCCGCCTAAAAGGCTTTAGAATAGCTGGAAAGACAGGGACGGCCTCTATTCCAATTGCTGGACATTATGACCCAAATCAGACCATTGCTTCATTTATTGGCTTTGCGCCTGCGGAGGATCCAAAATTTGTAATGCTTGTAGTTTTAGATAGACCAACTACCTCTATTTACGGAGCAGAAACAGCCGCGCCGATTTTTTTCGATATATCGCGGTCTCTTTTGACCCACTTTCGGGTGCCATCAAGTACGGAATAAAGGTATAATATAGCTTATGAAAAAAATACTTGTGAATTTTATGCTTTTTTACCTTAGAATCGCAGCTTGGTTCCAGCTTAAGAAATTCAATCCATATATACTGGGAGTAGGTGGAGCAAGCGGGAAGACTTCTTTGTCTAATTTCATTTATATTATTTTTAAAAATAGTTTCATAACCAAACAAGGGAAAGGAAAAAACAGCGAAACGGGAATACCCTTGGACGTATTAGATATTTCAATAAAAAGTTACTCAACTCTGGAATGGTTGAAAATTTTATTTCTTGTACCCCTAAGGTTATTTTTTAATTGGAAAAGGGTGGAGGTATACATTGCGGAAATGGGAATAGACAGCCCACTTCCGCCCAAGAATATGAGTTATCTTTTAAAAATAGTAAAGCCAAGTGTTGGAGTCTTGACAAATATATCTTATGAGCATAGCCAATATTTCGACCCCCTGGTTGATGAGCGCGATGAAAAAGAACGAGAAAAAGATATCCTTGAACTTACAAAAGAACAGGAAGGCTTACTATTAACCTCACTTTCTAAAAATGACATTGCTATTTTAAACATAGACGATGAAAATATAGTCGACCTTGAGAATTCTATTTTAGCCAACAAGATTACAGTTTCTGCTCAAAAACATAACAGTGATTTTTACATTGAAAAAATACAGAATTTTGTCAATAGGTTTGAAACAACTTTCAAATTCCAAGAAAAGAAATACAAAGTTGTAATAAAAAACCCATTGCCTGCTCATTTTGCTTATTCTTTTGTCTTAGCAATTGCTGCGTCTAGTACAAAAATTCCGGATATTCAACAATCTATAAACGCTTTAGAAAGAAATTTTATGCTTCCTGCAGGAAGAATGAGCGTGTTCCAAGGAATTAAAGACACTATCATTTTTGATTCTTCATATAACAACGCTACCTTATCTCCGATCTTGGATTTACTCGATTTTGTAAAGGAAATTGGAGGACAAAGGAGGCGGACAGGCATAATTGGGGACATGCGAGAGCTTGGAACAATGAGTAAAGCACTGCACGAAGAAGTTGCAAGAAAGATTCTAAAAACTTTAGATCAGGTTATTTTAATCGGTCCTCTAACTCAAAAATTTATGGAGCCTATTCTAAAAAAAGATAATTTCCCTGTATATTCTTTCGTTAATTTCACAGACGCAAAAACTGTAATTTTAGAAGAAGTTAAGCCAAAAGACCTAATACTTATTAAGGGTTCGCAAAATACTTTATTTTTGGAAAGGGCAGTGGAGCTTCTTTTAAAAGATAAGCAAGATATACAGTATTTGTGCAGACGCGGAGCTTTTTGGGATAACATTAGAAGCAAGACCTTATAAAGAAAACCTCAATATGTTTCCTATTTTCAAATCCAATTTCCGTATCGTTCCCGAAGGAGCTTCTATTATATATGAAAATTTAGGATTCCATAAAAATAACCTATTCGGAGGCAAATCTTTCTTTATTTTTACAACTTTCCCAGTAGTGTCTAATATGATCACATCAATTGGAGTCGCAACAAAAAAAGTATGTATACCAAATCTTGTTTCAAATAGTATTGCTTTGGATAGGCCACTTCCTGTTGCCCCGATTGTTTTCTGCTTCCAGCCTTTTAGAGATATTACTCCAATGTCTATTTTCTTTCTATTTGTAGAGTTTTCTAGCACCTATTTATTATATAATACGCTCTATGTGGCAGAGTATTAAAAATATCTACCATTTTTTTGTCGCTTTAGGGGCAAATATTTTTTTCTTGTTCCCCTCAAGGAGGCTAATTGTCGTTGGAGTAACAGGCACAGACGGAAAAACAACGACTGCAAATTTAATATTTCATATATTAAAAAAATCCGGTAAAAAAGCTGCAGTTGTTACAAGTATTGGAAGCGAAATTAGAAATAAAAGTTCCAACATAAATTCTCATGTAACTACCCCCTCACCTTTTAGCCTACAATGGTTAATTTTTAAAGCATGGATATCAGGCGCAAAATTTCTCGTATTGGAAGTTACCTCACACGCAATTGATCAATTTCGGATTTTAGGAATCCCGTTCTATGTTTCTATACTCACAAATATTACAAGTGAGCATCAGGATTACCATAAAACCTATGATAATTACTTAAAAACGAAAGTTAAATTATTAAAAAAATCCAAATATGCGATTATTAACGAAGATGATGCTTCTTACTCACATGTAAAAAAAATCGTTAATGAAAACGATAAAGTAAGATTTATAACATATGGGTTATCGGAAATTTCAGATATTAATCCTACCAAATATCCGTTCAACAGTCCTTTTATGGTTGGGGACTTCAATGAATATAATACTCTGGCAGCTATAGGAGCAGCAAAAGCGCTAGGTTTGTCCGATAGCAATATACAAGATGCGGTTAAAAGCTTTAAGCCTCCTAAGGGTAGGTTTGACATTGTTTACTCTAGTGACTTTACTATAATCGTTGATTTTGCTCACACCCCTAATAGCTTTTCAAATATTCTTTTGGCTGTTAAAGAGATCGCTAAAGGAAAAATTATTCACGTGTTTGGCAGCGCTGGAGAGAGAGACAGGTTAAAAAGACCCCTGATGGGAGAAATATCCTCCAAATATAGCGATATAATCATTCTAACTTCGGAGGACCCAAGAAGTGAAGACGCTTCTGAAATAATTGAACAAATAGCATCAGGCGTCAAAGGAAAAGAACAACTTATTAAAATTATTGACAGAAAAGAGGCTATTAAAGCAGCAGTACAAATGGCTGAAAAAAATGATGTTCTTTTAATTACAGGGAAGGGGCACGAGAATTCTATAAATTATGGCAAAGGTGAAGAGTTATGGGATGAATATGAAGTTATTGAGGAAGCGCTAAGCAAAAAAACATGAAAAAGAAAAAAATTCATTTCGTTGGTATAAAAGGAGTAGGAATGACTCCTCTTGCGATTATTGCTAAAGAAGCTGGTTTTATCGTTTCCGGCTGCGATGTAGATGAGGATTTTATAACTGATGAATCCCTACAAAAAGTAGGAATCGTGCCTTTTGTAGGATTTGAGCCTAAACACGTTGAGGGCATGGATTTAATAATAACAACAGGCGCTCACGGAGGGTTTGAAAACGTAGAAGTGATCAAAGCTAAAAGGCTTGGAATAGGCGTTTGGACACAGGGCCAAGCAGTAGGAGAATTTATGAATGGAAAAATATTTGGCAGAGTTTTTGATGGAATTTCTATTGCAGGAAGCCATGGCAAGACAACAACAACGGCAATAATTGCAACAATATTAAAAGAAGCAAAGTTGGATCCGAGTTTTTTAATCGGGACAGGAAATGTTTTTTCTCTTGGTACGGTTGGTCATCTCGGAAAAGGTAAATTTTTTGTCGCTGAAGCAGACGAGTATGCGACAGAACCTAAATACGATAAAAAACCGAAATTTTTGTGGCAAAAGCCTAAAATTCTCGTAATCACGAATATAGAATTAGACCACCCGGATTTATTTGAGAACATAGCACAATTAAGCGAAGCTTTTTTATCTTTAATTAATAATACCCAAGGAAGTATAATAGCTTGTTTAGACGATAGGCAGTTTCGAGAAATTAAGAAAAAGATTAGCAAAAATACCATAACATACGGGTTTTCAAAAGATTCAGATTTTGTAATTGATAAGATAAGCACTAAGAAAGACGGTATATTTTTTTGGGCCTCTAATAAAGGAATAAGTCTTGGAGAATTCATGCTCAATGTTACAGGTGAGCATAATGCATTAAATGCTATGTCAGCAGTTATAACCTGCCTTGAATTGGGGATTTCAATTAAAGATATAAAGCGCGGTCTTGCCCAATTCATGGGTACAAAAAGAAGGTCTGAGTTTATAAGACAACTTGAAGGCGGTGCATTACTTTTCGATGACTATGCTCATCATCCAACCGAAATAGATAAAACACTACGAGCATTTAAGCAAAGTTATCCCGATAAGAAAATTTTATGTATTTTTCAGCCACACACATATTCAAGAACAAAAAAATTATTCGAACACTTTACTAACTCATTCTATAATGCGGACGAAGTAATATTTGTGGATATTTATTCCTCATTAAGAGAAAAAGCGGATCCTACGATTTCTTCAAAAACACTTAGAGATAAGCTCTTTGAAATGGGAGCAAAGGCGCACTATTTTCCAAAACTTTCCGATGTGGTAGAATACGTCGCTTCCAAAGATTACGATAGAAATTGGATTATCTTAACTATGGGAGCGGGAGACGTTTATAAAATTGAAGACAGCCTAATATAAATGGAATACTTTGAGATAACAGGAGGCAGGAGGTTGAAAGGAAAAACCAACATATTTGGTTCTAAGAATGTGGCATTAAAAGTTATGGTTGCAGCTTGCCTTTCTGAAATTGAATGTGTAATTGAAAATATACCATTAATTTCAGATGTTCGAATTATGGCAGACATAATAGAACACTTAGGTGGAAAAGTTGTCTTCAAAGACCATAAGCTTTTGGTAAAAATGGAAAAATTTTCAAGTGACAAAATCTCTCTTGGAAACGCTGCGGAAATAAGAACATCGTATATGTTTCTTGCGCCCTTGCTTGCAAGAGTGGGTACCGCTATTATTCCAAACCCAGGCGGATGCAGAATAGGAGCAAGGCCCATTGACAGGGTTATTGATGGTCTTAAAAAGATGGGCGTTGAGATTAAATATCAAAGTAAAGACGGATATTTAATCT
>Ga0209541_10005083_pt1 | contig 23044 bp, 22 predicted proteins | sample RifCSPlowO2_01_FD_184027 | JGI IMG/M metagenome (GOLD analysis project Ga0209541, IMG submission 184027) | Groundwater microbial communities from Rifle, Colorado - Rifle CSP2_plank lowO2_0.1 (SPAdes) (version 2) | ecosystem: Environmental > Aquatic > Deep subsurface > Groundwater | place...
CAATTCCAGAGCTATTTCAATAAAGATTATATATGTAGAGTTTTTTATTTCCAATGGTAGTCACCTCTTGTTTTTGAACTAAGAATTAGAAGTGACTACCCCTATTAATAGGATTTCACCATGACCTTAGGAGCATATAATTTATAAACATGATTGTTTTTGGGGTGGTCATGGCATTGGTATTGGGAATCGATGAGGCAGGCAGACAAGTTTAAATGATTTGGCCTAAGGGTCCTTGCATCGGTTCTTTATTCATAGCAGGCGTCATGATAGATGAAAATATGGATGACAAACTCAGGGCCATCGGAGTAAAGGATTCTAAATTATTAAGCCACAAGAGAAGGGTTGAACTGGAAAAGGAGATAAGGAAAATAGCAAAGGATGTAATGATAATCAAGGTCATGCCAGAGGAAATTGATGCTGCTGTTGATTCTGGTGATGGTTTTAACTTAAATTGGCTTGAAGCAAGGAAGCAAGCAGAGATAATAAATGAATTAAAACCAGATAGAGCAATAATAGACTGCCCTAGCCCGAACATCAGTAAATATACAGAATACTTGACAAAGCTGCTGGATAATAAAGATGTTGGGCTTGTAGTTGAGCATAAGGCTGACAAGAATTTTCCAAGTGTGGCTGCTGCTTCGATAGTTGCAAAAGTAGAGCGTGAAAAGGAAGTAAATGAAATAGAAAAGATGGTTGACGAATCAATAGGCTCCGGGTATGTTTCAAACAAAATATGCCAGAGATTCATAAAGGATAACTTTGAAAAATACCCCAAGATATTTAGGAAGTCATGGTCAACTTGGAAGAACCATGACCATATGAAAAAACAGGCAAAGCTTGATGAGTTTTAAAAATGTTAAAAATTGATTTGCATACACACAGCTTGGCAAGCGGCCATGCCATGAATACTGTTTATGAGCTAGCAAGGGATAAGCTGTAAAGTAAACGTCTGGAAGTTTGAACAAAAAACGAGCAGAACGAGGGATGAAAGCAAAATTACTCTTTAACGAATCTCTTGCTTATTGGAAAGCTGAAGTAAAATATCTTAAATCAGAAGTAAAATATACCAAAACTGGCTTTGAGCCCCTTATAGAAACGATTATTAGAAATGATAAAATAGGAATTATCGTCTGGACAGACAAACCTCAAGGAGTGATTATCCATCAGAAAGAAGCGGCGGAGTCTTACGATAAATTCTTCCAGTTAATGTGGAAAACAGCGACTTCCTAAATTGTTATCATAAGATTGCTCTTGCTTCCTCTGGTCTGATTATTCGTATTCCTCTATATTCTTTAAGATTCAGTAAATGTTTATCATAAGTGATGATATACTTTGACTCAGATTCAAGAGCACATTCAATAATTTTATCGTCATCGGGATCATTTTTTACTACTTTTATTTTTATTTGAGGGTTTACTAGAGTTACAAATGCGAGAACTTTCTCCAGAATTTCAGATACTTCTGCACCAGAGAAATCAAAATCTCGTTTCAAAATTTCTTGATATTCTGAAAGAATCTCAGTAGTGGAATATATCTTAATTCCTTGTCTAATCAAATCAAACAACAATTTCTGTGCGACACTCCCATCCCACACCGTAGCAGAGAGCAATACATTTGTATCAAAAGTAACAACCATTATTACTTCGCCTGCAAGTCTTTTTCTGTAATTCCCTTACTTTGAAGCTTCATCTTCGCTTTCTTAGCAAAGAACCCTAAATCCTTAATAAGCTCTTCTTTGCTAGGCGTAGTAATCCTTTTTAAGATTATGGTGTCCTTAGTTCCCACTACTGCAAAGATTGTTCCTTCATCTACATGAATATCCTCGCGTATGTCTCGTGGTATTACGACTTGTCCTTTTGATGACATCCTTACCGTTTCAACATTCATTTTAATTACCTCCTATTGTCTTACTTTCCCACTGTAAGCTTAGCTTATTTAAATACTTTTCTATTAAAAACAGCGACCCCCTGAATCTTGTCTGCTTTCAGCAGTTATTTATCATTAGCAAAGTACCAGAAAACTACGGCGACCCCTAAAGTCTCAGTAGCGCAAAAACTCTCCTCACTGCGGTTCGTCAGGGCGTTGCACTTCTCCCTTCGGTTGACCTCACTTAACAGGGGTTTTACGGTTCGCTCGTTGCACTTCGCTACGCCATCGCAATTTTTTTATATTTTTTATTTTTCAACAAGAAATAGTTTTCGTTCCAGCTTTTGGCTTTCACCCACCGGTCCTAGACTGGTGGAACTCGGTTAGTAGAATGGAGTAATCATAATTAATCATAATTCTTGATTACAAAAAGAGATATAAATTGAAGATTTTAAGTAGTATTTTCCACATCAAAAAAGCTTATAAAGAAACTAAAACAAAATTGTGCTAGCAATGACAACAATAAAACAGTTGCGATTAAGGGGGTTCAAGTCTTTTCCTAAGTTAGTTGAAATTCCATTTGAGAATGGTTACAATTGCATTATAGGCAGCAACGGCGCGGGAAAATCGAATGTTGTCGATGCGATATGCTTTGTCCTCGGAAAGATATCTGCAAAATCATTGAGGGCAGAGAAATCGGCCAACCTGATATACCATGGCGGCAAGAAAGGACAGCCAGCAAAAGAAGCCCAGGTAGACATAGTGTTTGACAATTCAAAGAATGATTTTCCAATAAAAGGCAATGAGCTGAAGGTTTCTAGAATAGTGAAGCAGAATGGCAACTCAACGTACAAGCTGAATGATGATGTTGTGACGAGGCAGCAGGTTGTTGACCTTCTTGGGCAGGCGAAGATAGACCCTGATGGGCACAACATAATACTGCAAGGAGACATAATACATTTCATGGAGATGAAGCCAGAGGAAAGGAGAGAGCTCATGGAGGAGATAGCAGGAATATCGATTTACGAGGACAAGAAGCAAAAGGCAATGAATGAGCTTGAGAAGGTAGACTCTAAGCTAAATGAGGCAAGCATAATTCTTACAGAAAGAGAAACCTACATGAAAGAATTGAAGAGAGAAAGGGACCAGGCAGAGAAGCACAATGAGATTGAAAGCGACATAAAAAGCAACAAGGCTACATATTTACATCTGCAGATCAAAGATAGGGAAGAAAAGAAAGACGAGATTGAGAAGAAAATAAAAGAGCAGACAAATGAAAGGGACAAGCATGAGAGTGAGATAAATGAAATAAAAAAATACATTGCTAGTAAGAAGAATGAGCTGAGTGGGATAAACAAGGAAATTGAATCAAAGGGAGAGGTAGAGCAAAAAAAGATACATGTAGACATAGAAAAGCTGAAAATAGATATAGTAAAGAATTCAACAAGACTGGAAACATGCAATTCGGAGTTGGAAAAGATAAATGCAAGGAAAAAGCAACTGGAGAAAAGCCTTGATGAGACCAACAAGAATATTGATGAATTAAAAAGAAAAAAAGACAAGATAGAGAAAGAAATAAAGAGCTGTAGCATAGAAGGGATAAGGGCAAATGATGCGATAACAAAGTTCAAGGAAAAGCACAACATAAAAGAGGATTTTGTGAAGAGCATGGATGATGTTGATTCTTCGATAGAGAAAAATCAAGCTGAGACAACAAGAATTAGCCATGATATGCAGGAAAAAGTTAGGGAGCTTGACAAAACGAGTTTTGAGATAAATGGGCTTAAGATAGCAGAGAATAAGGAGAAAATAGACCAGATAAAGGCATTGAGGGCAGATTTTAAGGACGTTGCAAATGAATTAAGCAAGATGCAGAATGAGCTGGCTGTGACTGAAACGCAGGAAGCGAAGGCAAGAAGAACTATAATCGAACTTGATGAAAAGAAAGCCAAAGCAAATGCGCATAGCATAGGAATGCAGGAATTCAATTCAATGGACATAGCACTGAAGAAGATAATGGGGTTAGGAGATAAGGGAGTAATAGGAGCTGTTTCTGACCTTGGAAAGATACAAAGCAAGTATTCAACTGCATTAAGCGTTGCTGCAGGGCCAAGGATAAAGAGCATAGTTGTTGATAATGATGTTACTGCTGCAAGATGCATAGGCTATTTGAAAGAAAACAAGCTAGGTGTTGTAACGTTCCTGCCATTGAACAAGATGAAATCGAGGCCACTGCAGGATGAAGTAAGACCTTTGCTTAATTTGCCTAATATCTGCGGTCTTGCATCTGATTTAATAGAATATGACAAGAGATACAGGGATGTTTTCAACTATGTTTTTGGCTCCACTGTTGTAGTTGAGGACCTAGGAATTGCAAGGAAAATAGGGGTTGGAAGGGCAAGAATGGTAACATTGGATGGGGATTTAGTGGAGACTTCCGGGGCGATGGTTGGCGGATTCAGGAGAAAGATTCCAGGATTCAAGGAGAAGGATTTTGATGCTGATGTGAAGTTATTAGAAGGGGATATTGAGAAAAATAAGAAGCTTCTGGACTTGCTTGAGAACAAAGAAGATGAATTGAATGAGGGCATAAAAGAGCTGAGGAACAAGAAAGCCAATATAGAGGCAGAGATACTTAAGTTCGAGAAGGTATATGGAATAACAGACATAGATGCATTGAAAGAGAAAAGGGACAAGCTTCTTGAAAAGGAAAAGGAAACAAGCAGGGAGATAAGCAATTATGAAAAAGAATTGGCATCGCTGAACAATGAGACAATCAAGTTAAAGGCTTTAAGGTCAAAGATAAAAGAGAAGGCTGCTGACAGCGATGTTGCGAATAACCTAAACAAGCTTGAGGAAGAAAAAGCCAAGATAAAAGAAAACCTACTTTCGCTGAAGGCAGAGCTAAGCAACACAGATATACAGATAAACAACATATTCAACCAAGAAAAAGACAAGATAGCAGCGCTGATAAGCAGTGGGGAGAAGGAAAGGAATGAGTTTGCAAACGAGATAAATAACTTAAATTCAGCCTTAAAAGACCAGAAGAATGAACTGAAGGAAAAAGAAAGCTTGCAAAAGAGGTTCTATTCTGACTACAATAACCTTTTTGTAAAGAGAAAAAGAACAGAGGAAGATATGAACAAGAAAGAGCTTGGAATGGTTAAGAATGAGGAAAGGATAAAGTCTATACAGCAGAGACTTAACAGCGTGGAGATAGACAGGGCAAAGGTTGTTGCAGAGCTGGCTGGTTTAAGCCATGAGTTTGAGCAGTTCAAGGATGAGAAGATAAGAAGGGGATTAAGCTTGCAAGACCTGAAGGATGATATAAACAAGCTTGAAAACATGATTAAAAACATGGGAAACGTCAACATGAGGGCCTTGGAAATATACAATGAAGCAGAGATTGAATACAACAAGATAATAGAGAAGACAAGCAAGCTTAAAATCGAGAAGGATGATGTGCTTAAGCTGATGAGTGAAATAGAAGGCAAGAAAAAGGACATTTTCATTAAAACTTATAAGGTTATAGCAAACAATTTCAAGTCAATATTCGGCAATTTGTCAACAAAAGGTGAGGCTTACCTCGAGATATGCAATGAAGATGACTTGTTCAACAATGGGGGTGTTGACATAAAAGTAAAGATAGCGAGCAACAAATTCTTGGATCTAAAAAGCCTTTCTGGCGGAGAGAAATCAATGGCTGCATTGTCATTCATATTTGCAATACAGGAATACTGGCCTGCTTCTTTTTACCTGCTGGATGAGGTTGATGCTGCATTGGACAAGACGAATTCTGATCTATTGAGCAAGCTCATAAAGAAATACTCGGACAAGGCACAATACATAGTTGTATCCCACAATGACCAGGTTATTACCGAAGCTGATACCATATATGGGGTTTCTATGCAGGATGCAATATCAAAGGTTGTGTCGTTAAAAATTTGAGCTTTATCTTATAGGTAATTCTGTTAATCGAAGCACATAGTTGCCAATAAAAAAGGACTTATCTTCACAGGGTTTAAATCAGGAAAATAAGTTCCTAAATTCCAGTTAATTTAGTTACTTACGGAGATACTGATTTTATGATAATCTATAAAAATCAGGTGTTAACCTAAAAATTTTAACGTAATCGCCACCTTGTAATCTTGGGTGTGCGTCATAAAACTGTTTGAAACTACCATCCCTCTTATCTGCATCAGGAACTCGTGTTAGCATACTAGGATTTATCTCACTTGGTCTTGGATGACATAAATAGCCACCTTCATCATCTCCGATAGTAGTTCCATTATTAGCACCAGTTAAATGCATTACAAAGGGTTTTATATCTGTATCAAGTACAAATTGTACCTTATATCCCGGAAAGAATCCCTTTGTCTCTTTAGTTACATGAATTATATTATATTCTCTATCCTTCGGAGCAATTTTGAGCTCTACATAAGGCTGGTTCGTTTTAGTTTGTATATTGACTGTATATACACCACGAACACTCCTGCCTATAATGGCTTGTTGATCAGGTTTTAGATTTAATACTGTTTTTACAACATCTTCAAGATTTGGTGCCATAGTACTTTTCACGAACTGCCAATTTATAAATTTTACTATTTTTGAGTTGCGACATTATTAAATAGACCATATATTTAATGCAAACTAATTTTGTTCTTTTTGCCTATAATAAGGTGTTTCCATCAGCTGTTGGTATAGCTCGGACGGTACTTGCTCTTTGATGAAGTCTTCAAATGTTAGATTAGGATTCTTTTTTCTCCTTTTTGAAAATGATCTGACATACTTATCACCCTGTGGTATTCCATTTCTTTCTTTTTTTTCACCAACTCTCTTAACGGCACATTTACCGGTAATCGCATCATAACAATAAAAAAATGATTTTAGTGGTACCAACCCGAATTTAGATAATGGTTGGTGTTCTATATAAGACATAAGAATATCTTCCATGCTTAATTTATTTTGCCTATAATAAGGTGTTTCCATCAGCTGTTGGTATAGCTCGGACGGTACTTGCTCTTTGATGAAGTCTTCAAATGTTAGATTAGGATTCTTTTTTCTCCTTCTAAAAAATAATCCGGCATACTTATTACCCTGTGGTATTCCATTTCTTTCTTTTTTTCCACCAACTATCTTAACAGCACATTTACCGGTAATCGCATCATAACGACCAAAAAATGATTCTGGTGATACCAACCTGAATTTAGATAATGGTTGGTGTTCTATATAAGACATAAGAATATCTTCCATGCTTAATTTATTTTGCCTATAATAAGGTGTTTTCATCAGCTGTTGGTATAGCTCGGACGGTACTTGCTCTTTGATGAAGTCTTCAAATGTTAGATTAGGATTCTTTTTTCTCCTTTTTGAAAATGATCTGACATACTTATTACCCTGTGGTATTCCATTTCTTTCTATTTTTCCACAAACCCTCTTAACAGCACATTTACTGGTAATCGCATCATAATAACTAAAAAATGATTTTAGTGATACCAACCTGAATTTAGATAATGGTTGGTGTTCTATATAATATTTGAGAACGTCTTTAATGCTCAATGTACTCTGCTTAAACATCCAATAGTCTAATATCTTTGGTTCTTCTTTGGCAGCTATTCTTGCAATATAATCTATATGTCCTTCGCCTCTAAAATAACACAAAGAATTATTATATACTCCAGGTTCCTTTTTTTGAATATATTTAGTATTAAACTTTGTTTGTTTACTGTCTGGTAAATAAGAATAGAATATGCCTAAAAAATCTTTTGTTAATTTTAGCTTTATAGCGAATTTTTTTGCAACACCACTTTTTATTGATCCGATAAAGTAGCAACTATCTTTTGATGGGAAACCTTTCAAATATGTTGGTCGGGTTATATTAAACTGTTCCAATTCTTCTCGTTCTTCCAAGCTTAGTTCCAGGTATTCATGCATTAGTTCTGGAATTTTGATTAAAGAAACTAGCCCTGGTCTTTTTTCTTGCTCGGCAAAGAATGTTATAAGTGAATCCTTAACATCTGTTTTTTTTAATTCTGATTCGTCGATCTCATCCAGCTTGCCATGCATTGCTATTTCAAGTATATTTAATGTTTCTTCTAATGCCATGTTCAGAATCTGAATTCCTCCCCTTCACAATCCCTATACATATTAGGCATAGATGCTGTGCCAAAATCATTATTATGACATATCCTGCGGAAGCTTTCTATCCTATAGCCACCTGTAAGCCTTTCTACAACATTTGCATACATTGGTGGTATTATATCAAAAGCAACAAGCCCTGTGTAGTCATTTATCTTTATTGCATGAAAATAATGGAACGGGCTTAAAACTTTAATAGTAGTCTTGTTTTCTTCCTTTTTATGGCCACTTATATGACCATATTTCTCAATCCTAAAACCATAAGACCCTAGTATTTTTCTAAAACTATCTATATCTTGCTGGCTAGTAAAACTTCTCTTACGTGAATTGCCTGTTAACACAGAGAGATAATGGCCACCATTGTTCAAAGACTTGTTTACATTTAAGAGTATGTTCTCGATGTCCCTATTGTCTGTCTGATCGTTATACTGCAAGCATTGCGACGTTATTATTACATCGGCTTTAGGCAGCTTGTCTTTTACGAAGTTGGCAACTACAAAATCCAATCTTGACATATAATCTGTTTGTCTTACCCTCTTTTGCACTTCCAACATATCCTCTTCTGTGAAACCCATTGGACGAAGTTTTGCAATTGCTTTAGTCCATTTACCCTCTTGCAAGAAATGCCTAGCATTGTTAACGAAACCTTCTTGTCCATCTACACTGACTATATAGTCCAGCCCTACGCTACCACTTTTTAGCATTTCCATGGCCTGGTAGATGATGCGCGCTTGGCTAAAGACTGCGCTAGAACAACATCCAAGATCCAGTATATTCCAAGGCATATTTTTCTGCCCTTCCCTTTCTTTAATACTTTCTATGGCACCTGAAAGAGTTAAGTTTATTTTTCCTGGTGTATACAGTATAATATCTTCATTATGGTAGTCCTTTCCAAGAAGCTCGGCATTCTCTTTAAGCCCCTCGTCATAGCGCCTGCCAACAAATTTTCCAACTTGTCTAGTGCCGCTGCCAAATCGCGTTTCTCTTTTTGAAAAATCAAGTATTCTGCTTTTAGACAATGTGCGCGCATATCTTGCCGTAGTACAGATATCATCATTTTCACTTTGTTCTATCGCACTTGACCTCTGCGTAAAAGAAATCATGATCTTTTCCTCTTTTCCTCTTCTAATGTTATATACATCGTCATGAAACAAGGATGCTGCCCATGTTGTTTTAATAGGCACATCTTTTTCTTTGGCATAATGCCTTACATAAGAATCAATCATCTTAAGAAGTTCATTAGAATGTGCATGCAACTCTATATATTCGACCTCTGCATTTTGCCCTGGTCTATAAGACCTTCCTATTATTTGGGTATGCCTTCCTGGTTCGAATGGTGATCTAAGAGGTATTGTGCATACAGGACGATTGCCTGCGGTTTCTGAAAAACCTTCAGAAGTGCAATCCCATTGATTAATTAACGCATCTAATCTGCCAGCCCCCATATTTTCTTGTATAACCATAAGCTCATTGTCGGAGGTCGTTCCCTTGATTATTGCAATTTCCTTAGCGCCTACCTCTTTAAGCATATTTTCTAGCTGAACGAAAATACCATGGTCTGGTGTGCTTTCTTTGGGTTCATAAACCAGGTGTGAAAAGAAGTTTAATGCAAAACCTTCTCTTAATTTTTTTCTTAAAATGTCTTTTGTATCTCTGCTATGAATCATTGCTTCAATAGCTATTCGTTCGAGACTATGCAATTTCCCGCTGCCAAATGTATCCTTAAATGCTTCAAAGTATTTTCTGACATAAACAGAATCCATCACTACTCTTGTTGGTTTGCCTTCTTCCCCTTCTTCTGTAAGATTGGGAAACTCTATGAATTGAGGCAAGCCATGAAACCTTGAAATGTCCTGTCTGTCAAAAAATAATATTTTTCCTTGCTCTTTCATCTCCCATAATGATTCTGGGTCTTCCTTGATATGGAACGGGTGATCCTTGTAATGGCAATACCTGTCTGGGTCTATTGTGTACAACATTATGCCTGCATCACTTAATCTATTTGGAATTGGAGATGCAGAAAGTGCTATTAACCTAGCATTTTTAGAAGCATCTATTATCTTTTGGTACCCTTTTGACGCCTTTCCACCCTTGTTTTTAACATTGTGAAACTCATCAGCAATAATAAGATCTGCAGAAGCAGCATATTCCAACAAAGGCTCTACATAACCTAATCTCTCTACAAGCTTGTCATAATTTACTGTAACAAAATTGGACTCCGGTGGTATAATATTATTTTTTTGTTTCTTTACATTGTGTATGTTTATTAGGCACCCATGGGCTTTTAATGCACCATTATTCCAGTTTTCAAGAAGCGTCCTATATGGTGCAATTACTAATGTCTTTGGCGTTTTGCCTTGTTTCTGCAGGTGTTTTATTACCTCTATAGGGACTATAGTTTTCCCTGCTCCTGTGCCGTATGCAAGAACAAATCTTCTAAGGCCATTTTCAACAGCATTAAAAATAGGAACAAGCTGGTGGTTACCCAATAAGAATCTATTGCCATTTTGTCTATGGCTATCTGCAAACATTCCAAATTTTTCAAGCTTGTCTAACAAATGCTCAATTCCCATTTATAACCTCATTATATAGTTTACTTAATTCGACTTTAAGTTCACTAATCTTTTTATCAGTTTCATTAATTGGTGCCCTAACCAGCTCTTCATCAAGATAACGGCCCATTATATTAAGCAAGACTTCATTTTCGTCACTAAACAAGGCTTTGTATTCTTTTACAAATTCTATAGCTTCCCTATGGCTAACCCTTGAAATTTTTATAAAACCCAGATTCAATATGTAAATCCTAATATGTTTTTTGCTTATTGATTTCCTTGTTTCTTCATCTAGCTTACTGTATAATAGATCCGAGAGTTTGTATGCAAATCTTTTATTTTGTTCCTCGGTTAAAAATAGTGAAACAGCCTTGTAATCCTGTATCATCTTGGAATTTAAAACACATTTTTCCGATAGATCTAATTGGTCTTGTGGCATATCGCCTATGTTACAAGGATTATTGTGAAATAATGCGCCAATTCTATTTTTTTCTTTTTCATCAAGGGCTTCAAAAACAATCTCCTCTATTGGCTTGCCTTCCTTTCTTGCACATTCTTTTAGTTTACTGCTTAAAGATCCATCATTTTCCTCAAGAAAAGTAGAAAAACCAGAACCTGATTCTTTTTGTTTGGTTCTAATTGTTCTATATAAATAAAACTCTTTATACGATTCTATAACTTTTCTTATTTCATCCTTAAATAGGTCTTCCATATTCATGCAAGTGTATAAACTATATAGTAATAATAATATTTATAAAGCTACCCTTCCAATACTACATATTGCCTATTTCCTCTACAAATCTAGTCAATCCAGAATTTTTAAGGTACTCTGTGGCCTGCTCGTAAGTAATTGTTATCGTCTTGTAGATTAATATAAAATAAAAAAGAAAATAGGGAGGGTTCCCTTGGCTTTAGTACTTTGGATAATAGTAATAGCTTTGGCCTTCGCCAGCGCCTGGCTCGTCGCCATTCTTTCTTGAGAAGGCAATAACCAAGCCAACTATTATCAAAACTACAACCAATACAACCAATCCTATCAATACTGCCTGCTTAACGTCTCCGCTGAACAAGCTATCTGTTGAGACAACAGATTTCTTTGATACATCTGCTGACAAGCTTAGCTCCTGGAGCACTTCATTTCCTGACTTAACACGAACAGTGAATGAATGCTTTCCTTCGGATGCATCAGGCTTTGCTTTCAGGTATACTGCAAACTCGCCTGTCTTGTCTGGCTGAACTGTAACAAAGCTTGGCTCAACCCTTGAATCAGCAAACAATTGCTCGCCTGCCACTTCAACAGAGTAAAGCACTTGCTCTGAACCTAGGTTGGCTAGCATTACCTTGTAACCAACTTCTGAATCCTGAACAACTGTCTTCGATGTTGAGTCCACGCTCACAACTGTTTCAGCCTTTTTTGCTGGCTCAGCTGGCTCTTTTGTTGAATCAACGCCATTTACGGAAACTATTTCTTTCTTAGTTACAACGCTATGGCCCCTGTTGTATTCTACCTTAACAAGCAATTCATAGCTGCCTGTCTTGGCATCTTCAGGGATTCTCAGCAATATCTCATTGCTTGACATTGAATCCTCTTCGTCTTCGTTGTCTTCGTCATTGTCAGAGTCTTCATCAGCAGCAAGCTCGTCTATGTAATCTCTTGCTGATATGCCTAGCTCAGGTATGCTTACTGTAACCTTAATGTCCTCTTCCTTTTTTGCACCAAGGTTTTCAGCCCTTACAGTAACGAATAATGGTCTGCCTGCATCAATTCTTGTGTCAGGCTTTATTATAACGTCCTGTATCTCTACGTCATGCCTTGCTTCCTTTATCCTTAGGATGTAGTTATTTTCTATTTCATCATCATCGTCGTATACCTTTACTCTCAAGGTATAGTCATCACTTGCTTCCAGGTCTTCTGGTATTGACAGGCTTAGAACTTTTCTGTAGCTAACGCCTGGCTCAACTTCGAATATCTCTGAAACAGCCTCGACATCATCATACTCGTAACCGCCAATGTAAACCTTTACCTTTACATTGTCAGATGAGCCGTTGCCTTTCAAGTAGACTTCTACTGTGGAATCCTGGCCCCTTTCAACAAATATCGAATCTCCACTCTGGACAGCAACCATGTCATCGACTTCGACATGATCTATGGCGAAGTTTGTGGTAGCTGAAACTGCACTAATTCCGAATAGCATTGTTGCAAACAACAGGAATGCTAAACCCAATTTACTTTTCATTTTTTTTTAACCCTCCCTAAATCTTTTTAGATCATTATGGATTTTGTAGTCCCTAATTTGTCGTTATTGTTTGGTTATAACCTATATATAAACTTTATGGTAGTAAATTATAACCTTATTCTTTGGCCTCGAAGCTCAAGTATTTCGTGATTTTGGTGTTTTTTGCTGTGGCTGTAACCTTTATGGCATGATTGCCTGCTGGAATGGTGTCTGGGAGCTTTAATGGGATTAACTGCCATTTTCCATCACCTTTTGATATGCTAATGCTTGACTTTGCTGCAGGGTTGTAGTAACCGTCTATTGATGCTTCCATAGTTACTTTTTCCTTTACGTTTCCAAGGTTAATGACCTTGACATAAACATCTATATTAGAGCCTTGGTGTATTTGATCGCTGTCATCTATGTACAAGCTGCTTATTGCTATTTTATGGTTTTTGCATTCATTTACCTTAATGCTTTCTGATAGTGAAGCAAGCTCGTTGTTGCTGCTGTCTAATGCAGATACTTTCAAGGTATAAGTGCCTTTTTTATTGTAAACATACTTTTCTTTTTCAGTGCCGGTTTTTACTGAACCATCCCCAAAGTCCCATTTTATGCTGGAAACTTCTTCATCATCAATGACCCTTAGATTAAAGCTTGTTGTGTGGTCCTCACATGCAGAGTTTTTTTCAAGTGTTAATGTTGGCTTTGGCCCATCCACCTCAAGAACGTTAACCCTAAACGTATCTGTTTCTGTTGTAGTGCCATCAGATACTGATACTGTTATGTCGCTTTCCCCTGTCTTGTCTGGCTGAGTTGTGCAATCTATGAACCTGTTTGAATCAAGAACACAGCTTACTATGCCTTGATTTGTCTGCGAAACTATTGCATATGTTAGCTGTTCTGGTGTGTTGTCAGAGTCATGAGTGTAAGCAAACAAATCCACTAGATTGTTGTTCAATCCAGAGTTTTGGTTTACATTTTTGTCAAGTATATTCAATGATGGCTCGCATTCACCAAAGTTTGTGTTGCTTAGGTAAAATGTATCTTTCCTGTATACACCTACTGTGTCTGTTCCATCATTGTTCCAGTCACCTATTACAGGAACGTCGCTGAACATGCCGAAGTTTGTTATCAATGAAACCTGTGGGTTTGGTGTGTTTGAGTTTGTTATAAAGAATCTTGAAGATCCCTTAAATAATGGGCCGTTGCTTACTCTGTATACACCTACTGTGTCTGTTCCATCATTGTTCCAGTCGCCTATTACAGGAACGTCGCCTTCAAACCCAAATGTTACAATTATGTCTGCATTTCCTGGTGTATTTGAGTTTCTTAATCTAAACGTGCTTGTATCCTTTCTGTAAACACCTATTGTGTCTGTTCCATCATTGTTCCAGTCGCCTATTACAGGAACATCTCCTAAAATGCCGAATGTTGATGTTATGTCTGCATTAGGATTTTCATTGGAATTGCTCAGGTAAAATGTGCTTGTTGATGGCCTGTAAACACCAATGGTGTCTATACTGTCGTTGTTCCAGTCGCCTATTACAGGAACATCTCCTAAAATGCCGAATGTTGATATTATGTCTGCGTTTCCTGGAGTGTTTGAATTCTTTAATCTAAACGTGCTTGTATCCTTTCTGTAAAAGCCTATTGTATCAAGACCATCATTGTTCCAGTCACCTATTACAGGAACATCTCCTGGAACACCGAATGTTATAATCAAATCTGCGTTTCCTGGAGTGTTTGAATTTCTTAGCCAGAATGTGCTTGTTGATGGCCTGTATATACCTATTGTATCAAAGCCATCATTGTTTAAATCTCCAACAACAGGCATATCTCCATTAACTCCAAAGGTTACAATTGTTGTTGCATTAGGATTGCTATCATTCGAATTTGTCAGGTAAAATGTACTGAATCTTGGCCTGTATACACCAACTGTATCTGTTCCATCATTGTTCCAGTCGCCTATTACAGGAACATCTCCATCAACACCGAAAGTTGATGTTATATCTGCGTTTCCTGCTGAATTTGAATTTCTTAACCAGAATGTGCTTGTTGATGGCCTGTATATGCCTATTGTATCAAGACCATCATTGTTCCAGTCACCTACAACAGAAACATCTCCTGGAACACCGAATGTTACTATTAAATCTACATTAGGATTTTCATTGGAATTGCTCAGGTAAAATGTGCTTGTTGATGGCCTGTAAACTCCTATAGTGTCTATACTGTCATTATTCCAGTCTCCTACAACAGGAACATCGCCGTTAATGCCGAAAGTTGCAACTATGCTGGCATCAGGATTGCTATCATTTGAATTGCTCAAGTAAAATGTGCTTGTTGATGGCCTGTAAACACCAACTGTATCTGTTCCATCGTTGTTCCAATCTCCAAGAAGAGAAACATCTCCTGCATTTCCAAATTGCGTTGTAATATCTGGCTTAGTTGTACATCCACAATTTAGGCCTTCATCTATTGAACCATCATTATTATCATCAACCCCATTGCAAACTTCTGTTTGATCATCAGCATAAGAAGTCTGAACAAGGAAAAATTGCATCAATAAAAACACTGCAAAAACAAGATTGATTTTCGGCGTTATTCTCATATTTTATTACCCCCAGTAAATGGTTATTTATAATTAACACTGACAAGTGAAAATGTTACATATTTAAAGATTTCTGTTGTATAATTGTAGTTATTTATTGGTGGTTAAAAAATTGAAATATTTTAAAGATATGTGCATTTGAGTTTTAGATGGATTACCAAATAAGTAGAGCAACTATAGGTTATAGAAATGCCAGAGATGGTCAAGATACTATAGGCATGCATTCTAGTGAAGTACATCTAAGATATCTTGCAAAAGTTGCAGTCAGCAAAGGTAACTTATATGCTGCATCTATTGTTTACAAAGAGCTTAATGACAAAGATAATATTAAACGTCTTTTATATGATGCATTTATTGTTTATAAAGAGCTTAATGACAAAGATAAGATTAAACGTCTTGAGATGCTAAACCCAAATATAAGAATAATTGAAGCTCCTAATGATTGTCATTTTCACACAAAAACCAAATTAAGGTATATCAACCCAAAGTTCTTGGATTTACATGGCTATGCAAGAAGGGTCAGCGAAGTTTACCTTGAGTTTATAGAGAGATTAAAAGAACATAAAGAAAAGATAGAAAGAGGCAATTTTACAAGGGTTGTTTCATGGTAAAGTAAAATGGGAACGCCAGGATTTGAACCTGGATCCGATGGTAACTCCAAAAACACTGGAGCCAACTATACTGCCGGGTTATACTACGTTCCCTCGTTTTTTTGAGCTGTTTGATTATTTATAAAGACTTCTAAATCTGGTAAAAAACAATGAAACGCAAGGTTTATTACCCAATAATTTTACCTTTTTGAACGATGAATCCAACTGAAAAATATTTTATATAATGCGTCAGTAGTTTAGTGGTTAGATTCTTTTTAAGGAGACCAAAATTCTGGCCTTCCAAGTCAGAAACCGGGGTTCGAATCCCCGCTGACGCATTTTACATTCAATGAAATAACATTTGCAATTCTTGGACATCACATTAAGATTTATGGCTAGAAAGTGTTAAATATCGATTTTGTTTGTTAATATTATGGCAAAAACTATAATGGCCTTTGTAAGCCACAATGATGATGAGATCATAGGAATTGGTGGAACTTTATTGAAATACGTGAAAGAAGGCAAAGAAATCATAGTTGTCATATTTTCATACGGCGAGAAGTCACACCCCCACCTAAAAGAAGAGATAGTCAGCAGCACAAGGCAAAAAGAAGCAGAAGACATAGACAAGATTTTTGAGAGGGAATGCATATTCTTGGGGTTGGAGGAGGGCAAAATAAGGGAAGAGGCAAACAAGAACAATGCAAGAGGCAGAATAAAAACACTTGTAAGGAAGTACAAGCCAGAAATAATATTCACGCATTCTGAATCAGACCCGCATCCCGACCACAAGGCAGTAAATTATGTTGTGATGAATGCCCTAAAAAAGACAGGGTATAATAAAAGCATATACACATTTGAAGTGTGGAACATACTAAACGAGAACAAGCCTGCAATATATGTAGACATATCTGACACTTTTGAGCTGAAAAAAAGACTCATGAAAAAGTTCAAAAGCCAAAAGGTATTCATATACCCTTTGTGGATTCCTGTATGGTACAGGGCAAGAAGCTATGGGAAAAAATGTGACTGCAAATATGCAGAGAAATTCTACAAGATACAGTAACATGGATTTTAGTACATAAAACTATTTAAATTGATGTGTATGTAAAGAGCAAATGAAATTAATAGAGATTGTGTTTGACAGGCATACAGAAAGCTTCAAGGTAAAGGGTAGCAATGAGCATGTAGAAGTAAAGCCTATTGAGGCTCCGAAGAGTTTATATTCGGAGAACAGATGCCTTGAAAGGGTGCTGGAGATTAATAGACCAAAAAATACCAATGCTTTTTGCAGAAGTGACTTTAGTGGAGATAATGTAGTTGTGCAATATCACAGAATAATTGGGGAATGCAAGAGAAAGCCAATGCCTGATGAAAGAGACTACACAAGGCATGCACATATTATTTCTTAGAGATTTTGCCTAAAAGAAGGCATGTATTGCATACATCTCCGTTCGATGGCTCAAGGCATTTGCTGCATGTTTTGATTTTTGAGTTCTTGTACATTTCCTTTAGGGAAGGCAACAAATGCAGAAAAGAATTTGTTATTGCATGCTTTGTTCCAGGATGGTTTTTTTCAATAGTGTTTATCATGTCCCTTATCTCGCCACGAAATGATTCATTGCTATATGGGCATTCATTGAACTTAACCGGGAACTTTTTTAGGTATGCGTATGTTGCTGTTTCTTTTTCTGCCAGGAAGTAAAATGGCTTTATCCTTGGAACAAATCTCTTGTCTTTCACGATTCCTGTTATGGGGCCTAGCCTAGCTGACCTCTCAAGATTTCCCATGACATAATTCATCATAATTGACTGGGATTCGTCATCCATGTTATGGCCTGTTGCAAGCTTGTTGGCCTTTAGGTTGATTGCAGCCTTGTTCAAAAGCCTTCTTCTTAATACTCCGCATATTGAACATGGATTTAGGCTTGTTATCTTTTTTGCTGCATGATCTAAATCAATTCCAAATTCATCCTTAAATGAGTGGATCTTAAGTGGTATGTTATTTTCTTTGCAGTATCTTTTCAAATCCCTTAAATCACGATAGCCTTTGATGCCTTCATCTATTGCAACAGCGATTATGTTAAAGTCTCTTTTCCTGCCTAACTTGTTCAGGATGTAAAGCAATGACATTGAATCCTTCCCACCAGAGGAGGCGAGTGCAATCTTGTCTTTCTTTTCTATAAGATTGTACTTGAATACTGTCTTGAGCACTTTCCTTTCGAAGTACTTAAAGAAGCATGACTTGCACAGGCTTATATTGCTGTTTGTTAAAGTGATTACCGGGTTTAATTTGCAGTTCTTGCATGGCATACAATGAAAATAATAAAAACACTTATATATCTTTTTGCATTTTAATTATTGCATAACAAAGGAAGGAAGCAGTGATGGTTGAGGTCATTAGAAACAAGAAGCATATAGCATTAGTTGCAAGCGGCGGGGGCTTAAAGGCAAAGTTCTATCATCTTGGATTTAGCAAGGCGCTTGAAGAAAAGGGAATAAGCTTAACTAAGGATGGAAATGGGCATAGGTAAGGACATTTGTTGGAAGCAGTGGAGGTGCAATATTTTCGGCTTTGGCTGCATCAGGCTATAGCTTAGATGACATGGTTGATGCAGCTACAAGAAATGAAGGCAGGCTAAAGCAGATAACATATTTTGACATGCTTAGGCTGAACAAAGCGTTTCCAAGATATTATTGGAAAGGCTTGAAAAAGAACCATTTGGACTTTAGAAATGTAGAGGACATAATAAGGAATTTCTTTAGGTTTGAAAGCCCGCTGTCAACTGATGGCATAGAAGAATACATGAGAAACGCTATGACTGCAAATGATTTTAAGTCATTGGACGCAGACTTGTTTATAATCGCAACAAGATTGAACCCTATACCAGGCACGTACAAGGATGTTTTCTGCAAAAAAGACTTTCATAATGCAGAGTTTGAAGCGCAATACAGGAGTGATGTCAAAATATCTGATGCTGTGGCTGCTTCTTGCGCAGTGCCAGGAATATTAGCACCAAGAACTGTAAGAACTAATAGCCACTCAATAGATTTCATAGATGGAGAAACAAGAAAAACGCTTTCAACCCATGTGGCAAGGGATGCAGGAGCTGACTTGATATTTGTATCCCATACTTATGTGCCTTACACGTTCAAAGAAGAAATCGGGTCCTTGAAAAAATATGGAATGTATACTGTTGCAACACAGGCAGTATACATATTAGTAAGCCAGAAGATAGAAAATGCCAAGCTCATATATGGTGCCAAGAGAGATGCAGTAAATTCAGTAAAAAGATTCATAAAAGAAAGCAAAATGCCGAAAAACATGGCAAGAAAGCTTATGAAAGGCTTGCTAAAGGACTTAAGATACAACCCTGACCTTGTGCAGATAACAACATGCCCAAGCGACCCAGAGTTTTTCATGAAGCCGCATTTCAGCCCTGACAAGGATTGCGCAAAGAGAATAATAGAGCATGGATATGAGCAGGGCTTAAAGGACTTAAGCGGATACAGGTTTGAACTATAGGAAAATATTGAAAACAGATAGATTTTATTATATATTTTAGTTATACAAATATTTAAATATTAAAAACTTGAACATCTACATATGAATTACAAGCAAAAAGATGGTAAAGTGCTGTATGGGTTCAGCCAAACAAACCTTGACAAGACTAATGCAAGGCTGAATTCAGTTGCGAACTCATTAAAGGCGCTTATAGTGCTGTTCATAATACTGCTAATTGTAATCCTTGGTTTTGTCATATGGGCAGGATACAATGATGTATTGACAAGATTAATATACGGGTATTAGCCGCCAGAAATGACGGAAATGAATTTTATGTCATCGTTCTCTTTTATCTTTGCATTCTTGGTAACGAGCTCGTTGTTTTTTGCTATGAGAACTACTTCAGGGTTTATTTTAAACTTCTTCATGATATCTTCTATTGATTTAGCATTGAGCCTTTTCTTTATGTTCTCGCGTTCAATGAATATATTCACATTTGGCATTTTTGACTCCATTGCTCACCAAATTAGGAATGCTTAGCTTTCTTTCTTCCTCTTTTATTGATTTCTCATTGCATCTTGTTTTTGGGTTCTTTGGACCTAGCCTGTCGCAAACCTCTGGGCCTGTTGAGATTTCATACAAACATAGGTCTTTTGACATGCTTATTATCTCATTTTTGTCATAAGCAAGCAAGGGCCTTAATACTGTTAGCTTTGCTGCCTTGTCTATCAATGTTAAATTGTCCAACGTCTGGCTTGATACCTGGCCAAGTGACTCGCCTGTAACAATAAAAGAGCATCTTTCCTTTCTTGCTATTTTTTCTGCTATCCTAAGCATAAGCCTCTTAGAAAGGACATAATAATACCTGTGATTGCATTTGTTAACTATCTCTGCAAAAAGCTTTCCAGCACTTATGACATAGATTTTTTTTATTCCAAGAAGCTTGCATATGTTTTTAGTTTTAAGCTCTGGCTTGCTGTCAGTAAATGGCTGTATAGAAAAATGCAATGCTATTGGCTCGAACCTTTCTTTTATTATGGATGATGCCACTGGGCTGTCATAGCCTCCTGATATCAGGCATAGGGCCTTATGCATTTTTGAAAACCTTTCTTGCTATTTTTTCTATTTCTTTTGTGTTTTCAGCGTTCTTGAAAAGAAGTTCGCCGTAATTGTGTATTATTATCTCGTATTTTTCCTTTATAACGAGGACAATAGGGGTTTCTGCCAAGACATTAAAGTGCTTTTTTATGCTTTTCAAGTTAATTGGCTTAATTGGATTCCGGGTAACAGAATAACCTCCTTTGTCAGAGCATTTTTTTACTATCAATTTTTGCTTCATTGGCCTGTCAATGCACAGATTGCACCTTTTATTTACCTTTATCTTTGTTATTTCATTGTTTTTTAAGTTAACTCTTAGCAGTGTTTTCTCATATGGCTTCTTTGCCAATATTTTTAATGCTTCATTGCATTGTATTGATGATATCAAGGAGGATGTTGTGTTCAATATGCCTGAAATAGAGCAGTCTTCAAATATAGAGTTATTGCTGTATATGCAGCGCAAGCATGGACCGTTGCAAACAACGAATATTGTGCCGTATGATTTTATTGCTGCTGAATGGATTAGTGGAATGCTGTTTTTTTTGCAATAGTCGTTAATGACAAACCTTGTTTCCATGTTGTCTGTGCAGTCAAGCACTATGTCTGGCTTTGGCAATTTGCTTAGATTGCTGCTGTCAATTCTTATGCCATATGCTGTTATGTTTTTGTTTACTTTCCTTAGGTGGCTGGCAAGCTGAAGCGCTTTTGACTTGTTTATATCATCTTTTGTGTATATTGACTGGGAATTTATGTTCGGCAATTCTACTTTGTCATTGTCTACAAGAATCAATTTCAAGCCTGACCTTGCAAGAAGATTGGCTGAATTCGAGCCTATTGCACCTAGACCTATGATCAATGCTGTTTTCCTTGTTAAATCAGCTTTTCCAAGAACCAATTCCTGCCTTGAGTAATCCATGCACTTGCTATTAAATAATGGTTTAAAAGTTTTTGTGATTGGGTGCATTGTTAAGTTAGCGGTTGGTGGATTTTATTTACTGATAATAGAACAAAACTTGTTTTAACTATAAAATAGTAAAACTTAAAAAGGATTTCATCTACTTCATCTTATGGCTGGAGAAGAATTTTACGATGAAGAAATAGCGAAGCTTAGAGACTCTTTGTTTAGAGAAACCTCTTCTGTTTCTGCCGAAACATTTAATGATTATTTTTTCTCTATCATTGGGAAATTCCTGCAGAATGATCAGACTATATTAGATATTGGAACAGGAAACGGGTATGTTTTGTCGGAATTATTAAATCGTTTTCCACAATATTCTTTAAATTTATTTGGAGTTGATAATTCTTCTATAATGGTTGATCAAGCCAGAAAATTACTTGGAGGAAAGGCACTTATTTATTTGGGAGATAATTCCAAATTGCCATGTAAAGACGATTCATTCGATTTAGTCACTGCAAAAAATGTAACATCAATTTGTATTCCTGAGATAAGAAGGGTTCTCCACGAAAAAGGTTATTTTATTTTTAGAGAGTATGGCCCTGGAAAAGGACTTGTTGAAGTTTCAGCACTATTTCCGAAAGAAAGATTGATTAGATCTAGAAATTTGGATTATTACATGTATAGATTGAAAGAAAACGATTTTGAAATTGAAATCGCGGAACAACATAAAATTAAAAGAAATTACACCCCAGAAAAATTAATTGAAGTTGTCAAATCATTTCCATTTATTCAGAGTTTTTCTGAGAAAGATAAAAAAGAAATATTAAATAGGTTTAATCGCCCCTTAGAAGAGATTACCTCTGATCCATTAATTATTGTTGCAAGGAGAAAAAGATGATAATCTATGATATAGTCATAGTTGGCGCAGGTCCTGCGGGAATGTCTGCTGCACTATTTGCACAAGGAGATAATCTTAATTTTAGATTGAGCAATAAAGGAATCCCGTGCAAATTTGTTGAAGAAACAATTAATACAAATTTTACAAACCTGGAAAACTATCTTGGATTATATGATTTAACAGGAACGGATGTGGCAAAAATCTTTAGGAAGCATATGGAAGATAGAGAAATTCCTATATTTGAAGAAGAAATAAGAGAAATTAAATCTGCTAATAATCTTTTTTATATAAGTTCTGATAGGGAAAAATATTTGACAAAGACAATTATATTAGCAACAGGAACTAGACCGAGAGAATTAATAATTCCGGGAGTAGAAAATGTCCCGAAGAGTATTCATTACGGAATTGATAGAAATTTTTCACATTATGCGGGTCATGACATCCTTATAATTGGTGGAAGAAATTCTGGAGCAGTTACAGCTGTAAGATTAAAGGAAATAGGAGCAAATCCCATTATAATAGAAAAATCTAAGAAGTCGACAGCAAAAGAAAAATATCTAGAAAAACTAAAAGAACTTTCAATTCCTCTATTGACAAATTCAAGTCTGGAGAGAATTGTGGGAGAAGAAATAATTACAGAAGCTCACCTTATTGTAGATGGAAGACCTA
>Ga0209541_10005086_pt1 | contig 23040 bp, 23 predicted proteins | sample RifCSPlowO2_01_FD_184027 | JGI IMG/M metagenome (GOLD analysis project Ga0209541, IMG submission 184027) | Groundwater microbial communities from Rifle, Colorado - Rifle CSP2_plank lowO2_0.1 (SPAdes) (version 2) | ecosystem: Environmental > Aquatic > Deep subsurface > Groundwater | place...
CGCTTTTTGGTGATTTCAAAAACATCGCCTCGTCTGCGTATTCGTAATCCGGGATGCGTCGACGTTGAAGGAACGTATATATCAAGCATTTCCTTTGATGGAGAAGATGATAGATTTTTTGGCAATTCTTTAGCGAGATATGTTAGTTCTAGTTCTTCCATAAAATGATGGTATCAAGAATCCTATTTTAATTAATTTCTTGGGCAGCAAATTCTTATAAATTCTTCCAACTATTTTCTAAGTATATGATAGTTTCGTTCCATACACATTCAAATATTTCTGAAGCATAGGGAAAATCCTTTTTATATTTTTCTCGTTTCGGATTATTAAAATCTGTTGTTTTTCTCCAATCCAAATATTCGGATTCTTTGCCAATAGCAGGAAGACATAGCCCACGCTCACCAATTATTGATGGCGGCAATCTACCATGAACTAGATTGTCTCTATATTTCCTTATTAAGTTGAGTGCCGTGTTGTTATTACTGTCCTGCCGTTTAATCTTTGCTTTTTTGCTACTTTTCATATCGAATGCTTTGTAATTTGAGGGGTTTACTAATCTATCAAGCAATTCGAACGCTATATCATGACAACTCACTAATCTAGTCATCCCCTCTAATATTAAATCAAATTGATTTACCCAATGGCTGGTATTGATTGCCTTTCTAATTTCGAAACAACGTATCAAATGTCTCAGTATTGAATAATTGAGCTGTGCGATACATACATCGGATTCTGATTTCTCAATTTTAGATAACTCCGAATTATTTTTAAAGTGAATATCAGTAGGTCGGTTTGTTAAGGGTACGATAAATTTTAACCAAAAAACCTCATAACTTGGAAATTGATCTTGAATAAACTGACCCCAATAGTGTTTTTCAAGATTATCCCCATCTATAGCTAATCTATACGTGGACGTATTCATAAATTAAGATCTACTTAATTATTTCTGGTTTCCATTCCACTTTTGGCCTCATGGCATTCCATCGAGCTTCACCCGTTAATTCAGGCTTCCAATTCGAATCGACCATAATTTCCAGTGCTCCTTTCTGACAAATCATTACCCACATTTTAGGATAAGCAGGCGTAAGAAATTTTAGAAATTTATACTTGTAGTGTTTAGTCGTCCAAATAATTAATACTTCTTCATCTTCAGACACACCTCGTTCTCGAAAGGCGGCCCAAAGATGGGCAAAATCCATTTTATGTGTAACGTAACCTTCTATTTTTTCTGAAACTTTTTTACATTCTAAAATTATTGAAGCATACGGATCAATTAAATTCGGAGCTACAACCTTTCCGCTTTCAACCGAGGCCATTGGCGTAAAATCAGTCACTCTACAAGGCTCGCCATCAATTATGTTCCATTCACTATCTTTTCGTAATTTTTGTTGCATGGAAATTATTTGATTATCTCCTCAATGCTAACTCCGATGGCTTTCGCAATTTTTGCGATCATTTAAACACCTCACTTTTTCCAATCCACAATAGTAATACCTCCGCCGCGCTGTTTTACCACTACTTTCTGCCGCTCTTGCCATCTTAATTTTCGCATAATCTCAATAGGGAGGGTAACATAATAGCTTCCTTTCGAGCGCTGGATATTTCGTATATTTCTTTTTTCAAATTTTCTCTGCGCCATATTTGAGGCCATTTATAAACTCCCCTTTCTATTACAATCTCTCAATTTCGGCTACGGCTTCGTCCGTCCTCCTAGATGTATATTACCTATATACGCCGTTGTCGTCCGTCCTCGCCTCACTCGAAATTGAGAGATTTCATGACGAAAAAGAGTTTACAGATGACCTCGTTCAGTATATCAAAATCCCTAGGTTTAATCCTAGGGATAAACCCGGGGAAATGAATAGCGGTACCTTTTGGAGTACACAATCTTTTTCCCGACAATTCATTTTCTACAGCGCGGAGGGGGCGAGATTTGAACTCGCGATACCCTTTCGGATATGCCGCCTTTCCAAGGCGGTGCACTAGACCACTATGCGACCCCTCCGCGCCAGAGAAAATAAAATTTTTGAGAATTTTCGATTTTATAAGCCGCAAGTGGCAAGAAAATCGGGACAAGCGTGCGCACTAGACCATTATGCGATGCCTCCATAATTATTGATGTGGGGACGTGTTCGCGGTACCATTGCTGGTACACAATCTTTCCAGAATTGCCAGTTAAACCACTCCTGCACCCTTCCTTAAATTCCTTTAGATAATACCGAGAAAATAGTAATTTGGAAAGAATATTGCTCTGAACTAAGAAATATGCAAAAATTTATTCATGCTTAAGGAGAAGCTAAAAGATCTGGGCCGACGCATTATAGGCGAGGGCGCCGAAGTCAATTTCAAAAATGCCGCCAGTGAACACTCACGGACCCATGGCGTAAGTATTGAGGAAGCTAAAAAAGCTATCTTCGCCGATCGGCTTAGGCATGCCAAGATGGAAATGAATCTTCGTGGCGGCGTTCCAAGGCATTCCAAAGAATGGCGAGCATTTAGCGGAGCATTGAATGAACTGTTTGGCAAAAATGAACTTGACCTGTTTCGGCAGGATGGCAGCCGCATAGCAACGCCCTTTCCCGTAAACATTACCAATAAAGAAATCAGAAGCGCGGAAACGCACTTTAAGGCTAATTTTGATAATAACGCGCCGAGAGATATGCGCGTCTTAGATGATTTTGCCAGAAATCTGAAAACTGCTGATGGCTTATTGGGAATGATTACCGCCGATCCGCGCTTTGGCGCCTCACGAGATCTGCAGGCTCTCTTAGCGGCTTCACCGGATTTACGCGCTTATTTAGGCAAGGCCCTGCTCTCTAAGGACGGTATGGAAATGCACGAGCGGCATTTCGGGAGAAAAGTTATGCATGACAAAACCATGGAAGGATTGGGGAAGGCTTTTAAAGAATCTTCCTACATGATGCTAGGTAGGGCGCCGGCAGATTACGCTAAAGCCATTATGCATCTTAGACCCAACTTACCAAGTTTCATGAAGTTTACAGAAGAAACTGCCAAGTTTTTTGGACGAGAAATTTATGCTGGTACTAAACTGGCATATCACACCGGCAAGGCAGTAGCCACAAAATTAAACACGCTCCGCAAATAACCTATGGAAATTGAAGAAATTAAAAAAATAATAGAGAGTTCATTTTTATCTAAGGAAAAAAAGACAGAACTTATAACATTTCTCGCGCATGGAGAGATAACTCCCGCTTTCTGGCAAAAGTTTGATGAATTACTTACAAACGATGCCCAAGAGCGGTTAGGCGCCTATAATACTTACTTGAAGCAGTATATAGCCAAACGCGCCGAATTAGCGGAAAATATTCAAAAGCAAACATCCGCCCTAATAACCAAACGAGACCAAGGGCTGGAGCATGCCGGCGATAATCTTTTGCTCCAACAAAAAATCTGGCAAGAGTATTACATTCAAGCGGAAAAATTTATGGATGAAGAAGAACAACGAGCTAAAATTACTGCGGTAAATATTATTGCGAATTTGTCAGTAAAAAACTAAAAGTCGCGTAAATCTAAAATAGCTTTTTGTTTACACCGCTGACTTACTTGATTTATGGGGCGACACGCCGGGCCGCAAATTCATAATAACCGCGAGCAAGAAAATCAACCCGAAAAATAAGCTGGAGTGTAGCGCGGGAATAAAGAAAAACACATAGTAAACAAGAGTCGGCAAGGTAAGAGCATGAAGACCGACTTGGTAAGCTTTTTTGTAGCCGTAAGGCATACTCCAATACCAGAAAAGAAACCAAATCAAAAGCGCACTTATAAATAGATACAGTAGATCAAGCATATTGAAGAAATAAAGTCCGACAAATGTGCCTAAGACTACGACTGCGGGAATAAATTTGCCAAGCGGCCTAATTTTATCAATCCAGCCGTTTACGGATTCTTTATTTACGGTTACGTTGGGAAAAGTTGCAAGCGACTGAATCTCGGCAGTTCTCTCGTTTTTGTAATATACGGCAGTGTCGCGAGTCAGCAATACTACAGTTTTGTAGTTTTTAAATTCATCGAGAGAAAAAGGCGTCCTTGTGTCAATCACTAAAAAGTTTTCAAAATTCGTGCTGTTTTGATTTATATTTTTCTTTTGGTCGTCGGGAATTTTTATAAAAAACGGTTCGGACACGTTCGTGCCGACAACACCTTTCTCGAGTTTTATCTCAAGTTCCCCCGGATAGGCGTCAGTTGTCTCCTGAAGCGCCCAACTAAATAAAGACTGTGCCGCCGGTACGGACGCGAATGAAAAAACAACAGTTAAGATTAGCGCCACATAAAAAATAAAAGTGAAAAAATATCGGACTGAATAACTAAGCGGCTTTCCTAAAAGCTCCCGATAGTAAACGGGATCATAGACACTGCTTTTTACTTTATGTAAAAATTCTTTCATGAGGTTCATTATAGCAGTTTTTGGCTTAGCTAATAATCGTCCCCGCAAAATTTTTCTCGCGTAAAAGATTTGAGAAATTTTTTAAGTCTTTGCCATTTATGACAATCGCCGAAATACACGCGCTCTGCGCCAAACGAGCCGCGACCGGATCAACCGGCGAGTGAAAACCCGGGCGCCATTTTGCCGGAATAAGCTTGCGGTAATTTTTCCAGCTGATTTCAGTAAAAGGTTTCGCGTTTTTGTATTTAACAAAATCCTTGTCAAAAACATGGCTCGGTTTACCGGCGACAATGATTTCCCTCACTCTAAAATCGTGGGCGAGCTGGAGAGCGACAAAATCGGTAGACCAGCCCGGACGCCAGCCGGAGGCGATAGTTATCGGGTATTTTAGCTTTTTAATCTTGCGCCGCGTATCAATTACCACTGGATCAGCATTTTTATGAAAAATTGTGCGCAAGAGTTGGGCGTTAGAGCGAGTAGCGTGAATGCCGAGCCAGTCTTTGTCTTCATCGGAAACGTCTGTAATTTTTGAGGCTGCCTCCTGGTAAATACGGCTCACTCGTCCCCCGCCCGCGACAATAATAAATTTCATGCCGCGCCGTACAAAACCATCTATGCACTTTTTAAAGTCACTTAAAAATTTTATATCAAGATGGTCTGGATATATTATGGAACCACCAAGTCCAATTACTATCACCTGGCCGAACTTATGCTTCATGTTTATCATGACATTTCCCTCAACGCTTTAATGCGTTCCTCAATCGGAGGGTGAGTCATGAATAATTTATGGAAAAATGGAGTCTTTCTCCCCGGATTATCGAAGGGATCGTCGAACCACAAGTGCGAAGTCGTGTTATTCGCGACGCGCATCGGCGTCGGGTCGGAGGAAATTTTCTTAAGCGCGCTCGCGAGTCCTTCGGGATAACGCGTAAGGAGCGCGCCAGAGGCATCCGCCAAAAATTCGCGCCGTCTTGAAATAGCCAGTTGCATTAAAGTGGCGGCTATAGGCGCTAAAATGGAGAGTGCAATGCCGATAAGAAGAATAATTCCACCGCTGTTACCGCGGTCATTATCCCGCCTGCTGCCGAAAATCATTGAACGAGTGAAAAAATCAGCAAGCAGCGAAATAAAGCCGACTAAGATAACTGCCGCGGTCGAAAGCAATATGTCTCGGTTGCCGATATGAGACATTTCATGCGCGAGCACGCCTTCAAGCTCGGCGCGGTCAAGACGTTCGAGCAAGCCGGCGGTAACAGCGATCACGGCATGTTCCGGATTCCTGCCCGTCGCGAAAGCGTTCGGTTGGCGTTCAGGCACAAGATAGACCTTGGGCATCGGCAGTCCGGCGGTAATAGCCAGATTTTCAACGACGCGGTAAAGTTCTGGGTTGTTTTTTAAATCAACTGGCTCCGCGCGCGTCATGGCGAGCACCAGTTTATCCGAGAACCAATAACTAATAATGCTCATCACCGAACTAAAAATCACCGCGATAACAAGAATCGACGGATCGCCGTAATATTGAGAAATTACATAACCGAAACCAATCACCACGCCCAAAAAGAGCGTGAACAACGCCCACGTTTTTCTGATATTTGAACTTTTTTGGGTATAAATCGAAGCCATGAAAATAGTGGCTAGTGATTAGTAAATAGCGACTATAGAGAGAAAATATAATCGCAACCTTTATTGGCCAGCCGCTAGAACTTAACTGGCACAGGATTTTTTTCCGCTTCAGAGTCAGTCGCGAAAAACTTTTCTTCATGGAAACCGAATATGCCGGCCAATAAATTAGTGGGAAATTTCTGGACTGCCGTATTAAGGTCTTGTACCGTCGCGTTATAAAATCTTCGCGCTGCCATCATTTTGTTTTCCGTGTCGGCTAGCTCGCGCTGTAATTCTAGAAAGTTAGTGTTGGCTTTAAGTTCCGGATAATTTTCTGCCACCGCGAAAAGCGTCTTTAAAGTGCCGGAGAGTGCGTTTTCGGAATCAGCTCTATCAAGCGCGCTGCCGCCTTGCGTAACTCTCGTGCGCGCGTTGGTTACGTTTTCCAAAACCGACTTCTCGTGCTGCATATAGCCCTTAACCGTCTCAACCAAGTTAGGGATAAGGTCGTAGCGGCGTTTTGATTGCACGTCAATGTCCGAAAGCGCTTCCTTAGCGCGATTCCGCAGACCCACGAGAGAATTATAAAGACTTATAAGCCAGATAATAGCGACCCCTAAAATCAAAAATATATTAATCTCCCACTGAATCCCACCGAAAAGACCGCTGACGAGCAAAACAACGATTATACCTCCCCAAATAACGTTCCAAAACATATTTTTTTATATATTAATTTATATCCTGACCTTTCGGGTTATGATACCATAAAAGACCAAAACAAAAAAGGGCCGCCGCACGGCCAGCCCCGCATACATTTTTTTTATTTATTCTTTATTATCCAGAAGAGAAAGTTTAAGTTGTGTCGCGCGTTCCGCCTCAAGACGAGTTAGCTCTGGATCGCCGCTCTTACTTACAAATTTCATAGCCGCGCCCAGCATGGGGTGCACTCGCGTAAGCTCATCGTGCATCTTCTGCACTATGCGCCGGTAACCCGGATGCCCCTGCGGGCCGGTGCGCAATTCGTGGAAATGGAACGCGGCGCGCGCGTTCAGCATAAAACGATAGCGCAGTTTGTAACCCATAAGCACTGCATACTGCGCTTCATCGACGTAACCGGCATTATTCAATTCATTAACAAGACTTTCGGAAATAGCGAAGCATTTCCTGAACTGTTCTTCAAAACCGGCTTCAACAATAAGCGGCGGCACGTCGTAACCATAGGCGCACGTAAGGTTCTGCCACTCCCAAGCATCCACCATGCGGTGCCTCTGAAGATCGCGAAATGTCCCGTAATCACCCACAATTTCCCATTCGTAATGCGCCTTCTCAATGGCGCGTCCCGGCTTATGGCGGCGGTTCAGACGGCTGCCGATGTAAGCCAAAAATATCTCTTTCTTTTTTTCATCGCTCCAGGCGCTAACTGCTTGTTTCAGTTCCTTCAGAGAATGGTTGCTTTTGCCGAAAAGCATTTCGGGCAGAAGGTCCAATTCGTCTTTAGGCGTGTAATCAACCAGTCTGACTTCGTCCCCGAAATCGCGGCTGATATCCGGCAAATTTTGCTGGGTAATTTCCCGCATTGTCTTCGCGGTTTCCTTGTCATAGAGCACCCATGCGAGGCCTCGTTCGGGCAAATCCGCGCGTTTCAAAAACGCGGGCATGACTTTGCGGGCTTCGCGCAAAATAAGAGCGCCTACCCGATGCGATTCTTCAAGCGGATGAGCCAACATATGCCGTATGAGACTCTCAACTGCTTGCGCGGATCCTACAATGCCGACCGTGGATTTCGTGGCCGCCGGCAATGTCGGACGCGCCGCGTCGCAGGCCTGCGCGCGCGTGGCTCCCAGCCAAGCTGTTCGTTCTCTGGGATCGGCCGGTTCCGGAAATTTCTGCCGCACATACGCAGTCACGCCTCTTACTACTTCCGAATAAAGTCCAAAGATCGAGTCCATGGCCTCTCGGTAATGTTCGCTAAAAGGCGATTTGATATTCGGCGTAAAGTATTTGTGGCGCCCATCGGCATCCAACGTGTCATAAAAAATATAACGCGTGGATTGCTCGAGATAGGACATGAGCCGTCCCCATTCGAGCACTTTAGTAAGCAAATTGGACGCCTCTTCAACTACAAAACTCAAAACACCCAACTGCTGAACCGAGTCGTCACCGTAAGCGGTGATAACACGGTCCATCAAATCCTCGGCATGTTCTTCGCCCACAGCCGCAAACTCATCCAGATAAATAGTACGAAGATCATCGCCACGGCGGGAGAGCCGCGCCATGGCGGCCGCCACGATAAGCGGCGGCGCTTCGTTGGTAAAAACATAAACCTGACCCTTGGGATCGGTCACGATCCGCTTTAAAAACTCTTCACCTTCTTGCGTAATTACCAGCCGGCCGTCTTCCGCTTTTTTGATATAGGGATTTGACGTCGATGTGTCCATAATTTCTCCTTCCTTGAATTTGAGTATAAGAGTATCAAACTACTTTTTCAAATATACACTAAAGTCCCCAAAAAACAAAACTCCCCCAACCTGTGCCAGGGGAATGATTTCTTGTGAGGTTACTCCCTTTTATTTAAGGCTAGCACATTCACTCACGTTGGCAATTTTAACTCTGTCGGGGTCGTTCATTGGATAAAGCTCGTTGGCAAGAAAGACTTCATCCTCTGGTGTAAGCCAAAGGCATTTCTCCTCGGGCCAATCATAAGCCATGGGAAGGATGCGAATTTCTTCTCTCGCCCTTAGGTAATCTATGAAAAGCGGGCGAAATGTCTCGCGACCGATGAAATATAACGTTTTTGCTTCTTTGGCGCGAGAGACAGCAACTAGCGGAATCCACCTATCGGTCATTGGGTTACGTACTATGAAGTGAGTTATTTGGAGCGTGAAGTTATTTATTTGGGATTGGACCATTAGGCTAACCTCCTTTAGTCTGTTGAGCTAAGCAGAACTTAATACAATACTTTAAAATAGTCCACTTTTTCATATTCAAAAGTGGCCGACAAATGCCAGCCACTTTTTTTCTGCCATACTAACTACTATTGGCTATTCGCTAGTGGCTAGGTACTATTTTAATAATCCCCCATTCCGCCCATGCCGGGCATACCCATGCCGCCGCCCATGCCGCCTATTGATGATTTATCTTTTTCAGGAATATTCGTAACCGCTACTCCAATCGTCAAGTAATTCGCGGCTACCGAGAGCGCATTTATAAGCGCAGTTTTTGTAACCTTCAGAGGATCCACAATGCCCGCGGTCTTTAAATCGCCAATTTCGTTCGTCATCGCGTTGAAACCGCGCCACATTTCATTTTCATTGCGCTCTTTAAGTTTCTTAAAGATCGCGTCCGGCGACTCACCGCTATTTGAGACAATCGCGTAAAGCGGCGCTGAAACCGCTCGCATCAAAATTTGTTCCGCCGCGGCTACAATCGAAGAATCATTTTTCCCTTTCATACCGGCATATACATTAAAGAGCGCGATGCCGCCGCCCGGCACAATGCCCTCTTCCATCGCGGCGCGCGTCGCCGAGACCGCGTCTTCAACGCGTTGCTTTAATTCTTTCTGGGCTGTTTCCGTAGGAGCCCCGACTTTAATAACCGCGACCCCCCCAGAGAGCTTGCCAAGGCGTTCCTGTAGTTTTTCGCGATCAAATTCTGAATCGGTTTTTTTAATTTGCGCCTTAATCTGGCTTATGCGTTTTTCGATTTCCTGCTTGTCGCCTTTGCCGCCTATGATAGTGGTATTGTCTTTGGTAGAGACAATCCTGTGCGCGGAGCCCAGGTGTGTTACTTCTGTATTTTGCAATTTCTTGCCCAATTCTTCAGAGATAAATTCCGCGCCCGTCACCGTCGCGATATCCTCAAGCATTTCTTTTTTTCTATCACCAAAGCCGGGTGCCTTTATGGCAAGTACGTTAAAGACCCCGCGAAGTTTGTTTACGACTAGAGTTGCCAAAGCTTCACCCTCAATTTCATCAGCAACAATTACCATTTCTTTCTTGCCGCTCGCCACTATTTTCTCCAAGAGCGGCAGAAGATCGTTAATAGCCGAAATTTTTTGATCGGTTACAAGCACATAAGGATTTTCGAGCGCAGACTCCATCCTTTCTTGGTTGGTAATCATATAAGGAGAGACATAGCCACGATCAAACTGCATACCCTCAACTACTTCAAACGAATTGCCAATACTGTTGGAATCCTCAATTGTGACTACGCCTTCTTTGCCAACTTTTTCCATTACCTGCGCCAAGAGTTTTCCTATTTCCGGATCTTTGGCCGACAAAGTGGCCACTTCTTCTATTTTTTTATTGTCATTAATATCTTCCTTTTGTTTGCCAAGCGCCGCTAAAATCGCCTCCGCGCCTTTTTTTAACTCTTCGGCGAGTTGAATGACGTTAAAACCCTTTTCTTTGATAAGTTTTTCGCCTTCGTCAATCATTGCCTGCGCCAAAACAACCGAGGTACTCGTGCCGTCACCCACATTATCGTTGGTCTTATCCGCCGCCTGCTTAATAAACTCGGCGCCAAGATTTTCGTACTTATCTTCGAGTTCGATTTCTTTGGCAACAGTCACGCCGTCGAATGTTACCTGCGGCGCGCCGTAGCCTTTTTCAATTACGACCGCCCGGCCGCGCGGACCTAAAGTCATCCGTACCGCATCCGCCAGCTTATCAATGCCCTTTTTTAGAGCCGCCCGCGCTTCATTATTGAATAAAATTTGTTTTGCCATTTTTGCCTAAGAGCGAAGCGATTAGTTGCAAAAATGAGCATCCCGCTCTAATTTTGCTGTTTTTACTTCACTCAAATTAATTTTTATAATCGACGTTAATATTTTTCCCCGATCCGCGAGTGCCGAATAGACACATCCCGCTTTATGGGCGAAGCGGATCGCCGTGGCATATCCCGCAAAATTAATGCGGGGAGCCATACCTATTCTATAATTGCTAAAATGTCGTCTTCATCGCCGACTAAGTATTTTTTGCCGTCTACCTCGACCTCATCCGGTCCGTATTTTTTAAATAGCACCTTGTCGCCGACCTTCACCGACATCGGCACCAGTTCGCCTTTTTCACTCCACTTGCCCGGACCAACCGCCACTACCGTTCCCATCATGGGCTTTTCTTTGTCGGCCGTGTCCGGTATCACGATGCCTGACTTCGTCATCTTCTCCGCTTCCACACCTTCTATAAATAAATGATTGGATAATGGTTTAAAGTTCATGCTTTTTTATTTCTGGCACTCTCGACCAAAGAGTGCTAGAAAGAAATTTAACGCGGAATGAGAACCATGTCAAGCACTTGTACTCGGCTGGCATTTCTACCCACACCGCAGAACCATAGGAATGGAAGCTGGATACAGCTTCGATAGATGCGGTACGAAACATCAGTCTCGCCTTTGGCAGATTCGAGACGTTCTGCCTGTGGTGAACGTAGCCGAACCATACGAAAACAAACTTTGCGATATGAAATACCAGAGAGTTTTCGTACCTATGAAAAATAAAAAGCGGCCAACAAAAAAAAACGGCGTCTCGGGACGCCGCTATATACAAAATTAATCGGTATTTAAGCTAGCCTATAAGCTTCTACTCTCTGGTCACGATCGCCCGGAAGACCTAAATAAGTAGAAACTGTGTTAAAAAGTACACCAAAGTATTTTCTCGATGGGTTGTCTTTAAACCGGGAAGCGATTCTTTTCCCATGCCTAGCTAGTCTACGGATTTCAATCCAATCTTCCTTTTTTTCCAAAGCCTGCTGGATAGCTTCTATGCGGTGCCCGAGCCGTAGGAGCCTATCTTGCACTCTTGCTTCAATCGGAACTTGTTTTTCAGCTTTTTTCATGAGCCTTGCTAGGTCTCGCTGGTTCATATACCCCCCTTATTAAGTAAGCAACATCTAAAAACAAACTAATCATACCACTAACACTTTGTCAATCAATTGTGCCTGGGCGTTCCTAGTCAATTGGCAAAAAAGAGGCAAAGCACCGCTCCGTTTCTACTTTTACGCAGAATTTTCTACTGCCGCTTTTTTTTCGAGCGAAGTGCTTTACCTAGAGTTTTCCGAAGCACCAAGCGCTCATCTTCTGTAAGCTCACGCATATCGCCGCGAGAAGCTTCTTTGTTGTCCCTTGCCTTACTAGAGCTCAACTTTTCCGATGGTTGTAATTTCTCAAAACTTTCTCTGCCCATAATTTTTTATACATTATAGCATAATTGGTTTTGCTAATGAAAAACCCGGGATGTTATTCCGGGTCATAAGGTCTCTTTCGAGCCAACTGAATGCTTAACTACTTTAGTAAGGAAGGTTTCCTGTTAGTCGTTGGCAATGAAACTCCAGTTCCTCGATGCTCATGTTAGTCCAACTCACCTTCTGATTAATAGTTTGCTGCTCTGCGTCAAGCGTATCTCGTTCGTCTTGAGTCGTTTGATCATTAAACGCATGCTCAATGCTAAGCATGGACTCAATAATGGACTGAATAAGAAGCGCTCGCTTGATTTCTTCAGTAAGATTACTATACAAAGTCAAAAGAATCCGCGTACCTCCATCACTCCTAACCATACCGTCTGGCGAGGAAATGATCATGGCTATCGCAAACTGCTCTCCGCGATACAATAATGGTCCTTCACCCAGCACCCGAATACGCATACGGTCTCCAACTCTGTCATCAAAAACCCAGGGGGTAACTATTCTTACGTGCGAAATTTTCACTTCGGTGTGTTCTCCTCCGTAAATGGGCTCAAGACAGAATACCTTGCCAACTGCTTTAGGAAACCGCGGGCCGTATGGCTCCGAAAACAAACGCCGATCAGCAGTCTCCAGATATACAAAGGGCTCTTCCAAATACGAAATCGGCTGGTTAATTACTCGCCAGACATTCGGCATGTCGTTCATCGGCATTTTCAAACTCCTTTTGTCTTGGGGTTCAAATAGGCACTAACTTATTTCTGCTAATTCCTGTTATAGCAGAAAGTGGGTTTTTACGCAATAAGATTTACTATCACAGCGAGGAATAGCCACGTAGAAAGTAAGAACTTCACGGGGTAAATTCTCGTACATCTCCAAAGTGAAGCCGGTTGTTCGTACTGTATTTTTCTTGTCCACGGCGAGAAATAGTTCTCGTACAAAACGTCTCGGAGGCGCATTGAGCTTGGTTTCCGTTCCTACGGAATCAATGCGCCGAGAGTCAGCGGACATTTGCCGCTGGAAGTAAATGTACCGCGTGTTCTGGTAGAGAACTATTTCGAGCCCCCGAACTCCTATTTTTTACCCTCAACTATAAGCTGCGCCACACTCGCCGGTACTTCCTCATAATGATCAAATTCCATTGTAAAACTTCCTCGCCCCTGCGACATTGAGCGAAGCTTTGTCGCGTAACCAAACATTTCGGACAACGGTACCTGCGCGTCTATCACCTTGATATTCGCGCGATCATTCATAGCTTCGATTTTGCCGCGTTTCGCGGATATATCCCCAGTCGCGTCCCCCAAAAAATCGGGCGGCACAATTACCTGCACTTTCATAATCGGTTCCAAAATTATCGGCTTCGCGTGTTTCGCCGCTTCCTGAAGCGCCATGGAGCCCGCGATTTTAAAAGCCGCCTCCGATGAGTCTACCTCGTGATATGAGCCATCATAAAGCGTCACTTCAAGATCAACCAACCGAAAACCGGCAACAATGCCGCGCGTAAGCGCTTCCTTTACGCCTTTTTCAACCGCCGGAATAAATTCGTTGGGAATTGATCCGCCCTTAATGGCATTTATAAATTCGAAGCCGGTGCCCCGCTCGAGAGGTTTCACTTTAATCTTCACATGACCATATTGTCCGCGACCGCCCGACTGGCGGATATATTTGCCCTCGGCTTCCGCTTCACCTTTAATCGTTTCCTTATAAGCTACTTGCGGGCGGCCGACGTTTGCCTCAACCGTAAATTCTCTTTTCATGCGGTCAACAATGATTTCCAAATGCAGTTCGCCCATGCCGGCGATGAGCGTCTCACCCGTCTCGGGGTCGCCCGTGACGCGGAAGGTTGGATCCTCTTCCATAAGTCGATGCAAAGCCACGCCCATTTTTTCCTGATCGGCTTTGGTTTTGGGCTCAATGCGCACCGAAATAACCGGTTCAGGAAAAATAATTTTCTCTAATATAATCGGGTGATCCTGATCGCAGAGCGTGTCGCCTGTCGTCGTGTCTTTTAAACCGACCAAGGCCGCGATTTCTCCGGCAAAGACTTCTTCCACCTCTTCACGGTCGTTGGCGTGGAGTCGCACAATGCGGCCGATACGTTCAGTTTCATTTTTTATAGCATTTAAAACATACACGCCGCGCTTTAAGGTACCCGCATACACGCGAAAGAAAGTGAGTGAACCAACAAAGGGGTCGCTTGCCACCTTAAAAGCTAGCGCGGTAAATGGCTCCTCGTCCGAGGGCTTCCGTTCTATTTCGGCGTTCGTCTTGGGATCGACGCCTTTTACCGGCGGGAGATCAAGCGGTGATGGCAAATAATCTACGACGGCATCAAGCACAAACTGTACGCCTTTGTTTTTCAAGGCCGACCCGCAAAAAACAGGAATAATTGTTCCGGCAATTGTCGCTTGGCGTAAGATCCGCTTTAAGTCAGGTAGTGAGGGAACTCTGCCCTCAAGATAAGCAGACATAAGCGTGTCGTCTTGCTCCACGATTTTTTCGATAAGCTCGTGGCGAGCCGTCTCTGCGTGCTCCTGGTATTCAGCCGGAATTTCTTTCTCAATAATCTTCTCGCCGTGTTCGCCTTCAAATTCGTAGGCCTTCATTTTTAAAAGGTCAATGACCGCTGAAAAGTTTGCCTCGGTGCCGATAGGCAACTGCACGGGAATCGCGTGTGTATTCAGGCGTTCTCTAATTGAAGCGAAACTTTTTTCAAAACTCGCTCCCATCCGGTCTAACTTATTAATAAAGCAAATGCGAGGCACATGGTACTCGTCAGCATAGTGCCAGTTGGTTTCGGACTGCGGTTCAACGCCCGCGACGCCGTCAAAAACCACAACCGCGCCGTCAAGCACGCGGAGCGAACGCTTTACCTCCACGGTAAAGTCAATATGGCCGGGAGTATCAATAAGGTTAATGCGATGCTCGTGTTCTTTGTTGCCGACTTGATAAGTAGGAATCCAGAAAGCAGTCGTCGCGGCAGAAGTTATGGTAATACCGCGCTCGCGCTCCTGCTCCATCCAGTCCATCACCGTGTCACCCTCATGCACTTCGCCGATCTTGTGAGATACGCCGGTATAAAAAAGTACCCGCTCACTGACGGTGGTTTTCCCGGCATCGATGTGAGCAATAATGCCAATATCTCTGGTTTTTTCTATGGGATAGGATCGGGGCATACAAAATAGTGACTAGTGAATAGCGACTAGTGGTTAGTAAGAGACATAAATCTATCTGGCAAAATGAGCAAACGCGCGATTCGCCTCCGCCATGCGGTGCATATCGAGTTTCTTTTTCATGGCTGCACCTTCGTTTTTATAGGCCGCCAAAAGTTCTTCGGCCAGCTTCTCCGCCATACCCTTGCCTTTCTTTTTGTGTGCGGCATCAATGATCCAGCGAGCGGAGAGCATAAAGCGGCGGGCGGGTCTTACCTCCCGTGGTACTTGATAGTTAGCGCCACCCACGCGGCGAGAAGTTACCTCCACAAGCGGCGAAATATTTTCAATGGCTTTTTCAAAAACTTGAATAGGCGAAAGTTTCGAGTCTTTCTTAATTTTCTCGAGCGCCCCGTAAACTACGCGCTCAGCCGTGCTTTTTTTACCGTCTTTCATTACATAGTTAATGAAGCGGCTAAGAACAACACTGCCGTATTCAATGTCGGGCTTATGATATTTTTTAAAAACTTGTTTGCGTCTCATATAACAATAGTGATTAGTTCCTAGCCACTGGCCACTAGTTTCTGAAAATCATCTACCTTTTTTCTTATCCGAAACTATTGGCTAATTACTTTAATTACTTTTTCAGTCTTTTTTGTCCATACTTCGATCGTTGCTGTTTTCTGTTTTCGACTCCAGTAGTGTCCAAGACACCACGCACGATATGATAACGCACGCCCGGTAAGTCCTTGACTCTGCCGCCGCGGATCATTACAACCGAGTGTTCCTGTAATCCATGGCCCTCGCCCGGGATATAAGCTGTAACCTCCATGCCGTTGGTAAGTCGCACTCTCGCCACCTTTCGAAGCGCCGAGTTTGGTTTCTTGGGGGTAGTCGTAAATACCTTCAGACAGACGCCACGTTTAAAAGGAGAATTAGAAAATACCGGTTTGTTTTTTCTCGAATTAAAATAACGCGCCAAAGCCGGCGATTTTGTTTTGAATATCTTGGGCTTCCTTGATTTTTTTAACAGTTGACGTATGGTCGGCATATCCCGTAGAAAATAAAATATTTTTGTTGATTTTCATAAAGACCCCTTGAAAAATGCTGGTCATATACATTATATAGCACTATAAGGAGTAAGGAAAAATATTTTCATTTTGCCTTAATTTCCCACAGAACATAAAAACAACAAACTGTAGTGTATGGGAAAATGACGAGAATGTCAATCTGTTGCGCGCGCATCAAAATAAAAATCAAAGCAGTATTTGACTAACAACTTAGAAAAGTGTTAATGCTAAGTAAGCTCACTGCCAAAAACTTATAAGGAGGGCTACGATGGAAGCTGGGAGAAAGCACTCCATAAGAAATGAAACACCGCTCCCGAACGACGACGAAGAAATTCCCATTGCATCCCATGTCAAGAAAAGAAGAACTAAGAAAGAATCGACAGGTTCATCAGGAGGTTCAAGTGATATTATAAAGATATACCTCCGAGACGCTGCGCGGAAACCACTTCTTACAAGAGAAGGAGAATTTGAAATCGGAAAACACTTAGAAGAAGGCAGAGTCGGCGTAATAGAAATTTTTATTTCGCACTCACTTTTTCTTGAAGAACTTCGCAGACTCACCACTGAATACCTTATGGAAAGATACGGCGACCGACCAGAAAAAGAAACTGAAAAAAACCTAAGGGCCGCAAAACTTGCCGTAAGAAAGCATCAATCAAATCCTCGGAATACAGCGCTCAAGGAGAAAGCCACAAAACACGTAGCCAAACTTGAACTTCCTATTTCTTTCCTTAAAGATATAAGAAAGGCGCTTCAAGAAGTTGTCACCAAAAGAGAAAAAAACGCCCGCCAAGCATGCATCACCCTTCAGAAATCTGATGCGTATTTCATGAAAATTGAAACCGCTAAACATGAGATGGTAGAATCTAACCTGCGACTTGTTGTCTCTGTAGCCAAACGCTATGTCCAACGCGGGCTTGGACCTCTAGATTTGATCCAAGAGGGAAATATCGGACTCATGAAGGCGGTTGACAGGTGGAACTATCGCCTCGGTTATAAGTTTTCAACCTACGCCACATGGTGGATCCGTCAAACTATAGTTCGAGCCATCGCCAACCAGGGAAGAATCATACGAGTCCCAGTGCATAAAATGGAGATTTTGAAAAAACTACGCAAAACGGAAAATACACTTTCCCATGAACTCGAAAGACGGCCCAGTGAAACAGAACTTGCGGCGCGTTCGGAAATTAAGGTGGAAGATGTAAAGATGCTCATTAGTCTCAAGGAACCGGTTTCTCTAGACATGTCGTCCGGCAAAAATAATTTTGGCGAAGAAAAAGATCCCCTTGGTAACTTTATTAAAGACACAACCACCCCTACCCCCGATGCCGAGTTAGCCAAAAACGAAATGATGCGAGGAACAAGAAAGTTGCTTGAGCGGCTATCCCAAAAAGAAAAAACTGTTCTTAGTTTGCGTCATGGCATTGATAGCGAATCACACACACTCGAAGAAATTGGAAAGAAACTTGGTTTCACGCGTGAACGAGCTAGACAGATTGAAACTAAAGCTTTGCGAAAAATCAGACCACATGCCCGCCATTTGAAAGTTGACATCTGTAGTTAAACTAATACACCCCAACCCGCGTTGGGGTTTTTCCATGCTCACTCGCTTCAAATAAGACCTAAAAGATTTATGCCTGATAGTACCGAAAAAATTCTGATAACAAAAACAATTAAGGAACCAATAATGTCAGTAAGAAAAACAACGGCAATAAGAATCAAAAATCCCCATTGTTCCAAAAATGGTGCCACGCGGCGGAATGCTATCGGTGCGAAACTTTCAAAAATCCGATAGCCGTCAAGTGGAGCAATGGGAAACAAATTAAAAACAAAGAGCGCCACGTTAATATAAATAAGAAAGACTAGAAATTTTATTAAATAATTTTCGGCACCGAAGCCTGTTCCAAGAAAGACAAGTTTAAGTAAAAGGATAAAAATAATCGCGAGCAATAGATTCGCTCCGATACCAGCAAAAGATACCAAAAATCTGCCAAGTTTGCCTTTTTGCAAGGAAGCGGGATTGATCGGCACCGGCTTCGCCCAGCCAAAGCCGACAAGCAGTAGCATGACCGACCCCAAGAGATCCAGATGAGCCAAGGGATTTAATGTCAGCCGTCCGGCGCGCTCGGCAGTATCGTCGCCTAAAAACCGAGCGGCAAGGCCATGAGAAAATTCGTGCGCCGTGATAGCCACAATAAGCGCCGAGAGCCAGACTATAACAAGGCCGGGATTTGAAAATAATTGAAAGAGGATCATGATTTATGTCTTTTGGATAATTCTGATGTGGTTAAGAAAACTGTCTCGCAGGCCGAGCGGGCATGGTCCGAGCATATAAATATTTTTATGTGCTCGGGAGCGAGACCAAGAGCAAGCGCAAATTTCTCGCTGGGAAATTTGATAGCGTGTTTTTGTACCACATTAGAATTATCCGAAAACCTTTGACAGATAAGCGTTAATCTACTATAGTACCCTAATATTATGCGTCAATGTGAAATTTGTGGAAAGGGCTCGCGAATGGGCGGGAAAAGAGTTCTGCTCCGCGGCCATTACAACCCAACCGTCATGACCAGAAAATATCCAAATCTTCAAAACGCGCGCCTTACGGACGGCACGCGGGTTTTGTCGTGCACACAGTGTATGAGAAAACTACCAGCGCACTTGCCTAAATAAAAAATCAGACATAATAAAATAAAAAATTCTGATGTACATCAGAATTTTTTATTTTGTGTCGGGGCGCCGAGAATCGGACTCGGGCCACAAGACCCCCAGCCTTGTATACTACCATTATACTACGCCCCGAAATGACACGAGTATTGTAGCGCAAATCACTAGCCGTTACAAATAAAAATCGCAAGAATACTCAATAAAACTGCAACTTTCTTTCTGATGTCTTGACTCACAAGCCATTGACATTATTTTGGTAGGGTGTATAATGGCTACTAGATCGTCAGTTCGGAGGCGGTCCGGCACCACAACCTGGCCATGGTCAGGTTAACGTTAGGCCGAATGTGGCAATGGCACGAAGCAGCGGGACCACGACTCTACGGGTTCGGCTGGCGGGTGCGGGTGCCCACGCCAAAGTGTGCGCAGACGTTCGTCGGCATCAGACGTTTGTCGCCCACTTCTGCCTCCGTTTAACCTCGGCGGTTGCTGCGACAATTCGCCGGAAGACCGAGTTTTGGTCGCGCCCACATAGACCAAACACTGGCGCGGCGCTCGGTCTGCTTCATTCTGTCCGTTTTCCATCCCCTTCGGGATCTCGCGTGCCGATACGCGGGGTAAGCTGGAAGCGGACTAATCGCAGTAACCACGTCTCCCCGCGTCGCAGCGCGGGGACCTTTTTTTTTATTTAGCACATTCACTATTTTAAAAAAATATGCGATCGCATTCATAGTTTGTACATAAAAAAACAAAACCGCCCTGTAAAGAGAGCGGCCACCAGCCCCACTTTACCAACTGTTTTACTAAAGAAGGAGGCGAATAACAAACCCCATGAATTCCCATATACGTCTTACAAAAAAGATCGCAATAAATGCCTGGACAAGCGCTAGAGCCACTAAAACCAGCACGGAAAATAAATAAAACCATTCCAGCCGTTCTGGAAAGACAACAAAAAACTCAAATATGAAGAAAAGAAAAAATGTCGGAACCAAAAAAGCAGTTCTCGAGTAAAGAAAATCTATGCTGTTCTTAAAAATCGCATAGCTAAGATATATGCCCGCAAAAAAAATGCTTCCCCCTAAAACCCAAACGGAAAGCGACCATACCAGCCAGAGCAGATCTATCACAAATTTCCCCCTTTTTTTCTGTGTTCTGCTCCATTTATATCAGTAAAGCAATAACATGACAAACAGAGTCAAATTGTGTTAGTTGCGGACAAACTAAAATCCCGCTCTTAGACTTCCCGGCTAAATCCAGGTGGGTGGGTCCCGAAGAGACCCACAGGCCTCTTGCGCGTCGCCCTCCCTAATATAATGAAGATCCGGAATCTACGAGCGAGATCAAACTTACTGTACTCCCCCCAGAAAAAAACACCATCCACCCCTGTGGATAGTAAATTTAAGCTATACAATAAATAAATCCCCACACCTTCCCGCGGGGTATTAAACCTCGCAAGAAGGATTTTACGACGCCCCATTCATCCCCGTAGCAAAACCACGGGGTATTCTGAGAGGGTGTGGGGATAAAATTACTCCAAAATTCCGTCAAGATTTACGTCGTAAAGAATGGCCTCTTGCACCAAACGATAATTAATTATTTCTTCTGGTTTGAACCAGTGCAAAATTTCTTTATTGGCTTCGTCCACCGAGCCAGAGGTATGAATAAGATTGCGGATGGCACGACCATCGGCGTCAGCTATATTGTATGAATCAAGAACGTAATCTCCTCGGATGGTGCCGACATCTGACGAGCGAGGTTCGGTGCCACCGGTAATTTTGCGAACAAGCTCTACCGCGTGTACCCCTTGCCACACCATACAAACCACTGGGCCGCTTGAAAGATATTTTTTAAGATTATTCAAAATAATCGCGGTAATCTCCAGTGGATCTTCCGATGGCGGTTTCTCGCCTCTCTCTAACGCCTTATTAATGCGCTTCTCTCCAGTAACGCGTCGCCACTCTGAATCAAGCGAGTAGTGCTGCTCAACATGCTCGGCGGTAGGCACCATCATTTTGATAGCCGCGAGTTTCAAACCGCTCCGTTCAAAACGTTTGATAATTTCACCGATAAGACTCCTTTGCACGCCATCGGGTTTTATAATAACTAATGTTCGTTCTTTTTTCATATAATTATCTTTTCATTTAACAGGAAATCGCGGACTTTGACAAATATTTTTTCGTGGCCGCGCGCATTGGGATGTAAACCGTCCTCAAGATCGTCTTCCGCAAGATATCCAAGTATATCTATAAAAGGCAATGTAAGTTCTCCGCAGACTTCCTTGAGAATCGTATTATATTTTTCAATATTTTCATTCGTGTAATATAAATCCTTGGCCCACGGCACGGGTTTTGTTTTCGACTCATCTACATTGGCGAGACCGATAAAAATAACTGTGCCGGCAATTTTACGCGCCAAGGCGGCTAGGGCGAGAATGTTGGCGCGGAATTTTTCGGGAGAAATTTGTAAATTATCCGGCTCTTTTATATACGCCGCATCATTTTTGCCGATTTGAATTATAAGAATTCCCGCCTCGCGTACTTCTGATTCGCGCTCCAGTCTCGGCAATAATGTTTTGGTTGTCTCGCCCGTAATACTTAAATTATGGACCCAAAGACCAGGAATGTTTTGGGCGCAGAAAAGCCACAAGCGATTTACCCAGCCGCCCCTTTCCTTATCCCACGCACCCCAACCAGTGCTATCTCCAAACACGCAAAGAACTTCATCCATGTTATTTAATGGATTTTTTTATCTCTATCCCTAATTCCTTAAGCTGTTTGGGATCCACTTCACTCGGCGAATTCATCATAAAGTCATATCCATCACCAGACTTTGGAAACGCTATAACTTCTCGAATGTTTGGCTCATTTTGGAGAATCATTATAAATCTATCAATTCCGGGAGCAATTCCGCCATGAGGAGGAACACCATATTTAAATGCTTCTAAGAGATGTCCGAATTGCCTTTCAACTTCTTCTTTGTTATAACCCAATGCTTCAAAAACAAGCTGTAACAAAGATGGGTTATCCGGATCATCACTCCAGTCGTAACTTCTTATAGATCCTCCTCCAATTTCATAACCATTGCATACAAAATCATATTGAAAAGCTCTTATTTTTTTAAGAAGTCCTTGTCTTTTTTCTCCTTTAGATATTTTAAGTTGCCTAAGCGCGCCACGCATTAGCGCAGCCTCGTCCCTATCGTGATTATAAGAATATGGGTCATCGTTTATATCAAAAGTAGGTAGAGTAAAGGGATGATGTACAGCACCAAGTGAGCCATCATCTTTTTCTTCAAACATAGGGAAATCCACCACAAAAGCAAACGCGAGCATATCTGGATTCTCTTTATCTTTCCCTTCTCGTAGATCTGGTTTATCTGAACCATAGTCTTTCATTGCCTCGTCATAGGTAAGTCGTTTGATTTTTCCGTTTTCAAGTCCAACTATCCGTTTTCGCGGATATAATTCAGCAACCAAGGAGAGATAAAGTTTTTCTATTAACTTTAGAATATCTTCTTGATTTACAAAGCTCATTTCAATATCAAGCTGGGTAAATTCTGGCTGGCGATCACCCCTTGTGTCTTCATCGCGAAAACAGCGCGCAATTTGAAAATATTTTTCTAAACCAGCCACCATAAGAAGCTGTTTATATTGTTGAGGCGATTGTGGTAGAGCATAAAAGTTTCCTTTCTTTATGCGAGATGGCACCAAATAATCACGAGCGCCTTCTGGAGTTGATTTTGAAATAATGGGTGTTTCAATTTCTATAAATCCATCATTGTGCAAAAAATCACGCATGAATTTAATCACTTCGTAACGTTTCCTTAAATTCTCTCTCATCCTCGGACGTCGCAAATCAAGGTAACGATACTTCATTCGTACATCTTCATTGACTTCATAACCTGATGTATCACAAGAAATAGGCAAAGCTTTTGACTCAGTAAAAACTAAAAGGTCTTCATCATTTTGAACTTCA
>Ga0209541_10005087_pt1 | contig 23039 bp, 21 predicted proteins | sample RifCSPlowO2_01_FD_184027 | JGI IMG/M metagenome (GOLD analysis project Ga0209541, IMG submission 184027) | Groundwater microbial communities from Rifle, Colorado - Rifle CSP2_plank lowO2_0.1 (SPAdes) (version 2) | ecosystem: Environmental > Aquatic > Deep subsurface > Groundwater | place...
GCAAGAGATGGACAGGCCAAATGAAGCAGTGCAGCACAAAAAAATAAGAAGAATTACATATAGAGAACTTTGAAAAATTCGTTGAAAAACGAATTTTTCAAAATCCTCTATACTTTATTCAGCAGAATGGTTAAATTAAGCGAAGTAATTTCTGAAGCAGTAATTGATGAATTAGGAACAGATGTTTTTCTAAGCCATTTAAGCAATCTCTACTGGTTTCAATCACTAGCTTGTGTCATAGGATATGATTGACATTCCAGCGGAACTGCTACAGTTACGTGCGGGGCTCTTAAGCAAGCCTTAAACAGCCAGAATTTTGGGGTTAAAATCGCGGGCGGCAAGGGAAGGGCATCAAGAAAAGCAATAGAAGAGATTGAAACATCGCATTTTAACTTATCAAGCTCAAAAATTGAGAAGCTGAAATACTCCTCAAGAATTGATTAATTTTGTTGAATTGATATGTACAAAAGAAATATTGAAATGCTGAAGAAAGCGCATGAGATGCAGCCAGAAAATTACGAAGAGTTTGCTGCTATAAATGGCATTGGAGCCAAAACAATAAGAAGCTTGGCCTTAATATCTGAGCTTGTTTATGGCGCTGAACTGCATTGGAACGACCCTGTGAAATACAGCTTCGCGCACGGCGGAAAAGACCGCATACCTTATGAAATAGGCAGGAATCATTATGACAAAACAATAGAAATAATGAAAAATGCAATAAAAAGACGCTTAAATTGGAGGATAAAGAGAAGCTGGAAGCAATTAAGAGGCTCAGCGGGCTTTATATAATGTCGGACACAAATAATTAATCAAAAATAGTTGTGTCCGACTGATATAGCGGCGGATTATTTATGCTCAATTATTTACTTCCGCCACTATATGTACCAAAGCTAGGCAGTTCATCTCTTATCAATTTTAACAACCACATACGCATGAAGGGTTATCTCCCCTTAACATTGCGATTCTTCTGCTGGAATATTGCTTTTGGCTGCAATAATTTCTGCACTTTTCACATGTAAATATTTTTCTATCCCAAGAATCCCCTAATAAATCCGGCCCTTGTTATGTTCTCGGCAAGCAGCCTGTAGTCTTTTCTTTTAAAATCTTCTAATATTATAGAAGTTATTTTTTTATGGTTGGCATCAACTTCATAGTCAGCCATTTCCATGGCTTTTTCAGCGACTTTAACAATTTCGTTTGGAAAAATATGAAGATTGCTTTCATTTAAGTATTGCAAAGAGTCCTTTAAATCATTGTCAAAATTTACATAAATATCCTTTATGTAATCAATATCTTTCTCGCTTAGCGCATTCAATCCTAAAATCTCAGGCGGCAGGCCATAAGAGTAAAGCGCAGCGCAGAATGTGATAGCCCTTGGCAGTTTTAGCTGGCCAACCTTTCTTGAGTAGCCAAACAGCCCAATGTGCAGTTTTCTCTTCCTTCTTGGCGGCACATAAGGCGCAAGGTTATTGACAAATTCCACAACAAGATGAACCTGCTTTTCATATTCTTTAATCAGCTTTTCTATGATTAAAACGCATCTCTTTTCATCAACTATTACGGGCTTTGATGGCTTTGACTCGTTTAAAAATTTCACAGCTTCGTTAACTTCATGTATGTTATAGTCATACTTAAATGCTGATTGAAGTGTAAACGTATAAACGCTTGGATAGCCCTGCACACAATTCTTTATATTTGTAGGCTTGAAATTGCCCCTAAAAGGCGCGCTTCCACAGCCTAGTATTGGCAGTATATCAATTGAGGCCTTATCCTGAAGAGCCTGCAATCTTTGAAATGAGACTTTAAGCATAAGGACAGTTGCAAGGTTCCCATAATTTAACGCAGGGTCGCTTCTTGCAAGCCATACCCTTTGGTAATCCTCAACTTTTTCTTCTTTTAAATAACCCTCAACAATCTTCTCAGGATTTAATATTGAGCCTTTCTCTTCTATTAATGGGATAATTCTTAAATCTTCTGGATAAAAGCGGCCTATCCATTCAGCGATTGTCATATCTGTCTTGCCAAGCTTTTTGTGCTGCTTGCCTACAACATGATGCTTGTAATACTCAGCTATTCTGACAAGCTCCCTGTAATCAGTAGTCATTGGCAAGGCTATCTCAAATATAGGTACAATATCCTCATTGTAAAACAGCTTAGCGGCATCAAAATTTCTTGGTATGCTCTCTAAAGTCTCAAGCAGAATTTTTGCCTCGCTTTTCTCAATAGATGGGTTTGGAACTCTTAAAGTGAGAAAGACGTCTTGGCCAAGCTTATGTCTCCTAAAATATGGCTCATACTTATTCAGCAATTTTTTGACGACAAAATTATCAACTTCCTTGCCTTCGCAATCCCAAAGCTGCTCTTTAGAATGAATATGGGAAAATGAATAGAACACTTCCTTTATTTCGTCCTCGCCACTAAGCTCTGAATTGTCAGAAAAAAAAGGATTATTGACATTATCAGGGTGCTGGGTCGACATTGTTCTTGAGATATTGTATTTTGTCATAAAGCCAAGAGATTTCTTATTTGTTTAAATAAGTTTTGCAGAGTTTTTTGAGCTGTTAAGTTAGTGTCACCTAAATAAATTAATGATTACTAAGCCCAAAAATTAATTTAATGTTCTATGCAGAAGAATCGTAATATTTGTAAAATATAAAATCCCAAAAATCTTTTTTTGATTGTAGAAATGACATGGTTACAATTTTTTTAGAATGTACTCTCCAACTTAAGAACTCAATTATTAGTTGACCACATTCTAGCAACTCTTGATTATCACTTGACAAAGAATTTAATATTGAATCATCTTATACATAAAATTATTTAATGGCCTCCTAAATAAATCTGCTCTATTTTTTTGTTTTTTAATATGCTATTATTACCACTAAGTGCAATCTTGCCGTCTTCAAGGACAAAAATTTTGTCAGCTATGGCAGTTGCCTGTTTTGCATTCTGCTCAACCATCAGTATTGTGACGCCTTCCTCATTTATTTCCTTTATTTTTTTAAACAACTCCTTCATAACTTTAGGCGCAAGCCCAAGTGACGGCTCGTCAAGCAGCAATAGCTGCGGCTCTTGCATCAATGCACTTCCTATTGCAAGCATCTGCTGCTGGCCTCCACTCAAATTGAATGCAAAATCATCAAGCTTTTTTCTCAAGTCAGGAAAGTGAATGCTCAAAACCTCATCAAGCTTTTTCTCAACCAAATCATTGTCTTTTGTTAAAAATGCCCCCATCTCAAGATTTTCTCTTACTGACAATGTGCTAAAAACTTGCCTGCCCTGCGGCACATAGCTTATCCCTAATTGAATCAGCTCATGAGTTGGTATTTTTGTTATATTCTTATTTTTGAATATTATACTGCCATTATAAACATTGATAAGATTGAATATGCTTTTTAGCAAAGTTGATTTGCCCGCGCCATTTGGGCCAATCAAGACAGCAATTTCATTGGGCCTGACATTTAGGCTGATTCCAAACAAAACCTGCATTTCATTATATCCGGATTCAAGATTTTTTATTGAGAGCATTTTACATAAAAATTTTAGTTTTCAATTAAAAATTTTTATTATTTCCCTAAGTAAGCCTCCAGCACTTTCTTATCTTTTACAACATCTTTTGGCTTTCCAATTTTCAATACTTTGCCTTCATTCAAAACAATAACAACATCGCTAATATCCATAACAAAGTCCATGTCATGCTCTATGAGAAATACTGTTTTGCCTTCTTTTCTTAAATTTTTTAAAATTGATTTTAATTCATGCCTTATTTTTGGGTTTACACCAGCAGTTGGCTCATCAAGCATTAATAGCTTGTGAGGCATTAATAATGCTCTTGCCATCTCTAATAATCTTTGTTGGCCATAAGAAAGCTCTGAAGCAGTTGTGTCAAGAGTTTTGTGCAAAAAAACCATCTGAAGTAACTTTTGCATCTCATCCTCACTTGCATTTTTTGCAATAAGAAAGTTATTCCTTATAGTCATATTCCGAAAAACTTTTGTAAGCTGGAAAGTCCTACTAATCCCAGATCGTGCAATTTTATAAGCTGGCATACCGCTTATTTTTCCACCTAATAAGGTTATCACGCCAGAATCTAACATTGTCAAGCCGCTAATTATGTTAAATAAGGTTGTCTTCCCTGCGCCATTTGGGCCTATAAGAGAGGTAATGCTAGTCTCATCAATCTCAAACGTGCATTTATCAATTGCTTTCACACCGCCAAAGCTTTTTGAAACATTTTTTAGCGATAGCATCAAACATCCACCTTGCCGAATATTCCTCTTGGCTTAACAAGAAGTATAATGATAAGCACAACTGCAAACAGCATTTCCCTTACAGCTCCAATTAAAGAGGGGCTTACAACAACAAACCTTAGAGATTCTGAGATTATGTATAACAAAGAGACTCCAACAACCGAGCCTATGATAGAGGCAAGTCCGCCTGCAATAAGCATTGAGAGTATGACAACAAAAAATTCCAAGCCAAATATTGTCGGGTCAATAAACTGTATGTGATGAACGAATAGCGAGCCTGCAATGCCTGCGAAAAATGTTGATATTGCTATTGATAGTATCTTGTAAAAATAGGTGTTCTTGCCTAAAATAGCAACTGCAGTCTCGTCATCCCTTATTGCCTGGAATATCCTGCCAGTTTCTGATTTTACAAGCATATAAGATAACACAGCGCAAATTAAAGCAACGGCTAATGTAAAGAGCATGTAATAAAGATTGTCTTTTAGTATAGCTGGAACGCCAGGAATTCCTAAAGCTCCTCTTGTCAATGAAATCCAGTTTCTTGATACTGCAATAGCTATGAAAGCAAGCCCGAGGGTAACCATTGCAAAATAATCTCCTTTTAGCCTTACAGTTATTGCAGCTATTATTGCTCCTAAAAAAGAGGCCATGATTCCTGCAGCAAAAATTGCAATGTACCATGGAACTCCATGTAAAGTGAGTATAGCAGAAGTGTAAGCGCCAATGCCAAAAAACACCATATGGCCTAAATTAACTAAGCCAGTAAATCCAATAGCAAGGTTTAGCGCAATGACTAAAATAGAATAAATGCCTATTAATGTCACAATCTGGATAAAATAATCATGCATCATCTCTAAGCTTCACCCCTAAAATGCCTTGCGGCCTGAAAAGCAAAAAAATAAGCAAGATTGTGAATGATATAACATCTTTATAGCCACTGGGTAAAAACCATATTCCCAGATTCTCAACTAGCCCTATGAATAATCCGCCTATAATTGCCCCTGGAACAGAGCTTATGCCGCCGACAACAGAGCTTATAAAACCTTTTACAATAATAAGCACACCCATTCCAGGATAAAGATTCTGCTCTAAACCTATCAATATTCCTGAAATTGCCCCAAGCGCAGAAGCAATTGCAAAAGTGTAATTATAGATTTTTTCCGGACTAATTCCTATAATCTGCGCAGCCTCTTTGTTGTCAGCCAAAGCCCTCATGGCCTTTCCAATCTTTGTTTTCTTCATGACAAGCCAAAGCAATAAAAAAATAGCCAATGCCGAAATTATTATCGTTATTTGAATTTCTGTAGCGACAAACATTCCAAAATCAAATGTCTTGTTTTGATTGCGCAAAAGCAATGTCTTAGTGCTTGAGCCAAACAGCGCAATAATAAAAGATGAGGAGAAGATTAGAAGCGCAAGCGATGCTATCATCAAAACTACATTAGTGGCTTTTCTTTTCCTTAAAGGGAAGTATACTGCCACATTCATAATAAGCATAATCAAAACTGATGAAATCAGCGTCAATAAAGCTGCTGCGGCATAGTTTATGCCCATCAGGTTTAAAAAGAAGAAAAAAATATACGCAGATAATGCTATTAGCGCGCCTTGCGCAAAGTTAAGAAATTTTATAACATAATAAACCAATGAAAACCCAGATGCTGCCAAGGCATAGATTGAGCCTGCAATAAGGCCGTTAATAACAAGTTGTGGGAGTATTGATACCATTTTTTAGTTTCTTATTTTTATTATATAAGATTGTTAAATATATTGGTTTATCATTATCAAACCAGTTTAGGCCTTTCCGATAGCTGTAAAATTCCAATAAGGCTTTTGGAGAAGCCATTTTTCTTAAGCCCCTTATGCCATCCTTGTCTATCACACCACGCATCAATCCAGGCACCCCTATACTATTAAAGTATTTACCCAATCCTCTTTCGCACATTATAAACTCATTCATTATTCTTACTTGCTCTTCACGGTTATTGGTAAATGGATTTATTAACTAAACTATCCTTTTCTTTTGGGTTTTCAATAAAATAAGAACAATATTGCCTAATATAACGAATAACATCATCTTCGTCTAATTTGGTTAATATACTCTGGGACGATAACATATTTTAGAATATAATGTTTTAACTTATCACTTCAAAGTCACTAGCTCCCCTTTCTTAACCTGCTTTATAGAATATTCCATTATTGGGTCCCCATTTTGGTCAATTGTAAGCTTTCCGACAGCTCCTTCATAATCTTTTAAAGAGTAAAGAAAGTCTCTTATCTTCTCGCTGTCATAGCCATATTTGCCTATTGCATCAGCAATCAAATAAACAATATCATAAGCTCCTGACATATAAGCTGGGAAAGGAGGCTCTTCTTTTGTTTGCTGCTTGTATTTTGCAAGCAAAACTGCTGCTTTAGGTGCTTTGTCATCAAATTTTTGCTCTACTCCAATTAAATTTTCCATGTCGGCAGCATTATCCTTTACTATATTTCTCCCAATAAGAACCTCAGCTGTCAATAACTGCTGCTTAATTCCCGCCTCTTTTATCTGTTTAGTTAATAAGACGCCTTTTGGAGGGGCCTGAGGCACAATGTAGATAACATCTGGGGCGCTTGCTTTTACCTTAGTAACCTGAGATCTAAAGTCTGTATCTTCTGGATTGTATGTTTCATCAGCAACAATTTCTCCACCTAGCTTTGCAAAGTTCTCCTTAAAAACCCTTCTCAAGCCTTGTGCATAGTCTGTTGTTTCTGTAATTAATGCTGCTTTTTTTGTCTTTAAATCATTAAAAGCATAATCAGATGTAACAATTCCAGCATAAGCATCACTTGGCGCTACTCTAAAAACAAAGTCACCTGCATTTGTTATATCTGGAGAAGTTGCACTTGGTGAGATTAAAATTACTTTATTCTCTTCAGTTATTGGTGATGCCCCTAGTGTAGCTCCTGAGCATACTCCTCCTATGATAACTTTTACCTTGTCAATATTAACAAGCTTTTGGGCAGCAGCATTTCCATCTTTTGGATTGCATTTGTCATCTTCATAAATGGCCTCTATTTTCTTGCCATTAATGCCTCCTTTTGCATTTATTTCGTCTATTGCTATTTTAGTAGCCCTTTGAATTGGTAATCCATATGAAGCACCATCTCCTGTTAGAGGATACATAACTCCGATTTTATAAGAGCCTTGTGTAATTTGAGCTTGTGCTGCTGGCTTTTCGCCACCGTCAGTTTGTGGAGTCTCTTGTTGGACTGCACAAGCAGATAATATTAATACTGTTAAAGTAAGAAATACTAATAATGCTTTTTTCATTTTATCCTCCTCAACATTATATATTTTAATTTTCTGTATTTTAACCTTTATGTATTTAAAAGTTTCGGAAAAATTTTTAACTTTTTGTTTAATTTCCATGGTATTTTTGCTCCAGCCTAGCCAAAACTTCTGCCTGCAGCCATTTTGGCATGCCGTTTGTTTTTGCAGCACACCAGTTATTTGTTAAATCTGCTCTCTGATAATTAGGGCTATCGAGCCAAATTTTTGCAATTGGTGAATTATGCACGCTGCCATAAACTGCTCCCTCATCGGATCTGCCAGGGCATAATTGGATTTGGCCATTCAACCTCATAAACAAGCCATTGGATACTTGATTGCAGGGAGAAGTTCCCATATAAGCAGAGACTCCTTCTTCTCTTATCTGCCCAACTGTTAAAATTCCTTCTTCAATTGCTCTGGAATAAACAGCTGTCATCAAAGAGATTAATCTTTCATGCTCTCTGTCAATCCTGTCATTGTATTTCATCAAGCCTTGAGCTTTTGGCCCTGACTCCATGGTAGGCGCTATTATTAAAGGGATGTTTCTCTTAGCGGCCCATACATACACCTCAGGTATTTCTTCTATTTGATCCAAGCCAACTGGCGCAGCTATCAATGACAGCCTTTGCCCTTTTTCCGGGCTGTTAAAGCCAGCATCCACAAGATTTACCAATGCTTTATCGCGCTTTGTTGTGTAATCTGATATTCCGCGATTTACAAATCTGCCGTCAATAATCTCATAGTTGGATGTTTTATTAAAAGAGCCAACCATATTATCCTGCCGCTTTCTAAAAAATGAATTAAAGCCCAATAAGATTCTTACATTGTCATATTCTGCAATTCTCCTCGCTAATTCCTCAGCGGTCTCTATTCCAAGATGGCCATAAGCCTTCTTGGCTAGCTCGTCATCTCCTAGCTCTGCCCCTTTTGTGAAAATGCTTATAGGCAGATTCCTTTGTTTAGTTGCCTCTAAAATATCAAATAAATCAGGGTTTTGGAAAAGCTCTCCTGGGCCAAGAAATTTTATGCTTGTCAGCCCAATCTCTCTAGAGCCATCAATTACTTTCATCACTTCCTGCCATCTCATTAAATTTTCTTTATCACTATAAACTTTATCTTCTGAGAAACACCCGGGGCATTTCAAGCCGCAAGGATATGATTTGCTTAAATCAACAACTCCATGCTTTGCCAATTCCACTATGCTATTGCTCAAGAACTCAACATCCATTGTTCCTATTGGCCTAATCTTTTGCGGAATGCCGTCAACCACTGCATCTATAGATTCCCTTCTCACTACTTCTTCAGAAAGCGCCCAATCTAATGGCATCAGCCTGAAATTATTTGGAAATTGGCCAGATTGATATATTTGCGGGATCAACAAATTGTAATGCTCAATCCTGTTCTGCAAAGTTTCTTCTGACATTTTATTTAAGTTGATTTATTTTTTAATTTGTTACTACTTTAAAGTATTATTAGATATATTAAACTTTCTATAAATTTTTAAGCATAAATAATAAAATTTATATATAAAAGATTAAAAATGCTAAATTATGGTAGAAATAACTAAAATAAAGCTTGATAAGACTGACAGAAAAATATTAGCTGAGCTTGATAAAAATTGCAGGACTCCGACAACTATATTGGCAAAAAAAGTCAGGAAATCACGGCAAGCTGTTGAGTATAGGATCAATCAGCTTGTAAAAAATGGAGTTATAACAAGCTTTAATGCCGCTTTCAACCCGCACAAAATGGGCTACAAGATTTATAAAATATATCTAAAATTGAGGAATATACCAGAAGAAAAGCAGAAACTGTTTAATTACCTAAAATCATCAGGCATTGTCTATTGGATGGGAGAATGCTCTGGAATGTGGGACTTAATCTTTGGTGTTTTCTCAAAAAGCGATTATGAATTTTTTGAAATGAAAAACGCATTAATATCGAGCTTCAGCAATATAATTGTAGAAGAGGAAGGCGAGATTTTAGTTGATGTAAAGCAATATTGCAAAATGTATTTTACCAATGAGATTATAGAACCTACTGAATTTGGTGGAGAAGTGGCTTACAATCAGCTTGATGAGCTTGACTACCTCATTCTTGGCGAGATCGTGAACAATGCAAGAATTCCAATCAACCAGCTTGCTAAGAATATCAGCTCAACGCAAACTATTGTAAGAGGCAAATTAAGAAAAATGGAGCAAAAAGGCATTATAATACAGTACAGGATAGGGGTTGATTTAAATAAGCTTGGACTAGGGCTATACAAAGCAATAATCAGGCTGGATAGGTACACAAAAGATGACGAGAAGAAATTGCTTGAGTATATGTCAAGGCTCCCTAATATACACTACTACATCAGAAATCTATGGCAGATAGAGCCTGAGCTAGTTGTAAGCAGCTATCAGGAATATCATAAGATAATTGAAAATCTGAAAAAAGAATTCCCTTATGTAATAAGAACTGTTGATTCTGTTCTGATGATTACAGACGAATGGACTCCTGGGTTTAGGAATTTGTTAAGAACAACAATGTGAAATACTGATAAAGAAAAATATAAATATAAATTTTACAACCTAAAATTAGACTAATAAAGATGCTCAAAGAAGCTGATATAAAGGATGTTGTTGATTGGCAAATATATCAAAGAGGTAGATCCTACTTTCAGAATGGCAGAGTTCTTAAAATAAAACAAATAAGCAAAAATCAATGGATTGTCCACGTCCAAGGCTCTCAAAGAAAACCTTATGTCGTTGAAGTTGATCTTGAGGATGAAGAATACCCAGAGGGAGATTGTAATTGCCCATACTGGGATACTTGCAAGCACTTTGTTGCTGCACTTCTTGCGATACGCCATGAGCAGCTCAAGCATAGGGCAAAACCAGTTATACCTCCTATGGACTGGAAAAGTAGATTAGAAAAGATAAACGTATCTGATTTTCAAAATGTTCAAGAGCAAAAAAGTCCTTTGTCAGTCAAAATATCCTTATCTTTTTCTGAATCTGTCCCAAGATTAGTTCTTACCCTATACTCACTTTGCGATGTCTATGGAAACTTAAGGAAATCCAAAACAGGAGTAACTATACATTATTTTAATCAGTTTAATTATGGCTCAACCATCAAGGCAAAGAAGAATTGGCCGAGAACTTCGGAACTCGAAAGAGAATTTTTAATGGCTGTGAATGAGCATTGCGAGCCTATAGGGAAGGGTAGTTATATAGTTCCTGAAGAAGAGATTAATAATTTTTTGTTAATGCTACAGAAATTTCCTAATATTTTTCAAGAAGATGGCAATAAGGCAAATATAACCCAAAAACCGCTTTATTGGAAATGTGAGTTGACAAAAGATGCTGAGAATTATTGCATTCAAGCACTCATATTTGAAGACGACTCAAAAATTATGTCTTCTCTCCCATTGTTTGGCACCCCGACATGGACTTTTTATCAAGGTCAGTACCGTCCTGTTAAGGGTATTCCTGAAGAGGAGGCATTCGCTGCACTGCATACTCATCCGCTTAAAATTCCAGAGAAAGAGAAAGAAATTTTTTTTGAGCATTATTTCGAGAATATTAATAATTACATACCCTTGGTTATATCTCCTAAAGTTAAAGAAGAGTTTTATGAAACAAATCCTAAGCCGTACTTACTTTTGTCTGAAGAAGGCGGCAATTTAATTGCTGAGGTATGGTTTGCATATGGCGATGGTGTGCCTCAGGTAAACCCATCAACAAATAGCGCATACGTTAAAGGGCTAATAAATGATCAACCATATTGGCTCAAGCGAAGGCTGAGTCAAGAAAATGACCTGCTTATAAAAGCTAAGGAACTAATCGGAATACAAATATCTTCAAGAACTATGCTTGAAGGATGGGAAGGAATAAAATTTGTTAAGAGTGTCATTCTCTTAAGAGACATGGGGTGGATTGTACAAGGACAAGAATCCTTAAGGAAATATAAGTTAAAAAAAGCCTCAATTAGAACAGATATTAACTCAGGAATTGACTGGTTTGAAATCGAAAAAGTTAAAATTAATGATTGTGATATCCCTCTTAAGTCTATCATCACTCTTGCACATCAAAACGGAGTAATCGCTCTGCCTGACGGAAATTGGGTTGAATTTGATGAAGATTCCTGTAAAAAATTTTTGGAGACTATTCAATCTATCTCACGAGTAGCAATAAAGGAAGATGATAAGCACAGGTTAGGACATTATCATGCGCCTCTGATTCAAGAGCTTCTTGAAGTAACCAAGGAGGAGTCTGCCTTAAGGAATCGGCTTAGAAAATATACAAATTATAAAGAAATGACACCTGTGGCAGTGCCTAAGCAAGTCAAAACAAAACTTAGGCCCTATCAGGAAGAAGGTTTGAATTGGCTCTGGTTTCTTAGACAAAATAACTTCGGCGGTATTTTAGCAGATGATATGGGCCTAGGTAAAACTATTCAGGCGCTTGCTCTTCTCCAATTAGACCGAAATGCTGGAAGCAAATACCCTAATTTAGTTATAGCTCCTGCATCAGTCACAGAAAATTGGTATAATGAAATAAAAACAAATACTCCACAACTTAAGCCAATTCTTTTTACAGGCGCTGAGCGAAAAGCTGAATTTTCAAGAATAACTAAATTTGATATAGTGATAACATCATATCCTCTGCTTTTACGGGATATAACTGTTCTCTATTCTATAAAATGGAATTATATTATACTAGACGAATCACAAAAAATCAAAAATGTCAATACAAATTCTTACAAAATTGTTCATCAGCTCAAAGCCAAACACAAGCTTTGCATGACAGGAACTCCGATTGAAAACAATCTCCTTGAGATCTGGGCGCAATACTCATTTTTAATGCCTGGCTTACTTGGGAATATGCACGCATTTAAGGAGGATTACATTGCAAATCAAGAAAATTCTGATGTATTGCTTCGCCTAAAGCGAAAAATAAATCCATTTATCTTGCGCCGCACTAAAGAGAATGTTGAACTCGAGCTTCCTCCTAAAACAGAGGAAACTATAATTCTGGAAATGGGCGCTGCCCAGCAGCATGTTTATGACAGGATATTTAAGTATTATCAGCAAAGAGTTTTAGAATCGCTACAGAATGAGAGCCTTGTAAAGACTCAATTTTTTGTGCTTCAGGCGCTTACAAAACTTAGGCTTGCATGTCTGCACCCTAAACTGACAAAAATTCCAAGAAACAAAATAAATGATTCAGTAAAACTTGAGACTCTTATGAATTTCCTAGATGAGATTATCAGTGAAAAACATCGTGTTGTTGTTTTCTCGCAATTCGTGAGTTTCTTTAGTATTGTGCAAAAGGCGCTAAATAATGGAAATATTGATTTTTGCTATTTGGACGGCAAGACACCCCAAAATGAGCGCTTAAGTTTAGTAAATCGATTTAATAATGGCAAAATGCCAGTTTTTTTGCTCAGTCTTAAGGCAGGAGGCACTGGCTTAAATATAACAGGAGCAGATTATGTTATTCATCTTGATCCATGGTGGAACCCTGCTGTAGAAAATCAAGCAACTGACAGAACCCACCGAATTGGACAAACTAAGCCTGTCTTTGTCTATAAATTTATTGCCAAGAATACAGTAGAGGAAAAGATATTAGTGCTGAAAGAACGCAAACAAAAGCTCGTGCACGAAATGCTGGATGCAGCAGGCTTACAAAAAAATCTTACAAAAGCGGATATTGAAGCAATTTTCAAATGAGGCAATTATCCTTATTACAAAAAATAAACTTAAAGAACCCATTTCCTCATCAGCAAACTATTGCCTACAACAGACACAGAACTGAAGGCCATCGCTGCTCCAGCAATTATCGGGCTGAGCAAAAAGCCAAAAAATGGGTATAAAATGCCAGCAGCTATTGGAATGCCTGCCGCGTTGTAAAAGAATGCCCAAAACAGATTCTGCTTGATTTTCTTTATTGTATATGAGCTTAATTTGATTGCCTTGACAACATCCCTCAAGTCATTTTTGATTAAAACTATTGAGCCAGCCTCTATCGCAATGTCTGTTCCAGCGCCTATTGCAATGCCAATATCCGCTGCTGCCAGCGCAGGCGCATCATTAATGCCGTCGCCAACCATTGCAACTACTTTATTTTCTTTTTGCAGCTTCTTGATTTGCTCCTCTTTGTCCTGCGGCAGCACTTCTGCAAGCACTTTGCCAATTCCAACTTGTGATGCAATGGCCTTTGCAGTTCTTTCGTTGTCGCCAGTTATCATAATAACCTCTTTCCCTAGAGCATGCAGCTCTTGAACCGCTTCTTTGGAATTTTCCTTTAAAGTGTCTGCAATTCCTATAATCCCAATTATTGATTTATCAATTGAGAGAACAACAGTTGTCTTGCCTTGCTCCTCAAGCTGCTCAATTTTTTGCACTATATCTTTGCCAATTCTTGTTTTATATTGGGCAAAAAGTTTGGCATTTCCTAAAAGTATAGTGTGTTTTTTGTATTTGGCATAAACCCCCTCGCCGCTTATCGCCTCAAAATAGGAAGCATCTTCTGCTGCAACATTCCTTTCTTTTGCGTAATTTAATATCGCGCTTGCCAGCGGATGCTCTGAGCCTTTTTCAGCAATTGATGCAAACTTTAAAACATCGCTTTCAGTGTGTTTAGGGTTAGCAACAACAACGTTAGTAACTTCAGGCTTTCCTTTAGTCAGCGTGCCGGTTTTGTCAAAAATTATTGTTGTCAGCTTGTATGCTGTTTCAAGAGCCTCTGCATTCTTTATCAAAATTCCATTTTCAGCGCCTTTTCCTGTTCCAACCATAATTGCAGTAGGTGTTGCCAATCCAAGCGCACATGGGCATGCAATAATCAAAACAGCTATAAAAACAGTAATTGAGAATACAAAAGGAGAGCTAACAGCCATAAAAGCAGGCGCAATAAAATACCAGAACAAGAATGAGGCAATTGATATTAAAATAACAACAGGCACAAAAATTGCTGAAACTTTGTCAGCGAGCCTTTGTATCGGGGCCTTTGAGCCTTGCGCTTCTTCAACAAGCTTGATAATCTGCGCAAGCATAGTGCCGCTGCCTACCTTAGCTGCCTTAACTTTCAGCAGGCCATTCTTATTAATCGTGGCTCCTATAACTTGCTCATTTATTCTTTTAGAAACAGGAATACTTTCCCCTGTCAGCATTGACTCGTCAACATAAGAAGAGCCGAAGATTACAATCCCGTCAGTTGGTATTTTTTCGCCTGGCTTTACAATAAAAATGTCTTCAACAACAAGCTCATCAATAGGAATTTTTGTATCCTTGCCATTCCTGATCACAGTGGCTGTTTTCGCCTGCAGCCCGATAAGCTTTCTTATTGCTTCTGACGCCTTTCCCTTAGTCAATGCCTCAAAATACTTGCCAAGCAGTATAAAGGTTATAATCAAAGCTGCAGTGTCATAGTAAGCGCCGCCAATAAAACTTTTCGGGAAGATAGTAGCCAATAAGCTGTATATGTAAGCTGCAGAAGTCCCAACAGCTATCAAAGTATCCATGTTTGCTGTCTTATTTCTTAATCCAATATAAGCTCCAATATAAAAGCGGCGGCCTAAAATCATCTGTACAGGAGTTGTTAAAACTAAAAGTATATAGTTTTGATAGGGCAAAATAATCCTAAACCATTCAGGAAAAGACAGTATAAATATAGGCATACTTAAGATAAATCCAGTAATTACTTCCGCCTTTAGTTTTTTTATCTCTTTTTGCCTAGCTTCTTTTTCCGTATCGACTGACAATGCTGATTGCCCTATTGGCTCATAGCCAGCCTGCTTTATCACTTTTTTTATTTCAGTAATACTTATTAATTTTGGATTATATTTTATGAATGCATTTTGGTTTATATACAATTCTTTTGAGATAATGCCTTTTAATGTGCTAATTGCATTTCCAACCGTGCCAATGCAGTGAGGATTATCCATTCCTATAACTTTTAATCTAGCCTCAGCAGCATCTCCTGATGGCTTGATTCCTTGCTCAGCTTCTTCTATTACTTTATAGCCTGTTTTTTTTATTATGCCTTTTAACGACCCCTCGTCTGTCTTGCTGCTGTCAAACTCAATAGCGGCCTTCTCTGATGCAAAATTAACGCTTGCTTTCAGCACGCCTTTTGATTTGGAGAGGGCTTTTTCAATAGTATTCGCACATGAAGCGCAGTGCATGCCGGAAATAGAAACTATGGTTTTCTTAAGGTTTGCTTTTGAAAATTTTTTCATTCCAAACAAAAAATTTTATTGAAGTATTTAAATTTTCCCGTTTATATCGAAATTAGATATATCAAAATAGTATGGACCGGCCGGGACTTGCAGTGCGGAAAGCATTGATGGCTTGCCACAATTTGAATTACCGAATTATAAACTCATGCTTATAATTTCCCGGAGTCTTTCCCTTTTAGGTTTTTGATAGCCAAGGGAACACGATAGTCTCCAGCCGCTGCAATGCAGCAAGCTGCCAGATTTCGCCACCGGCCCATTAGGCAAAGAAAAAAATGAATTGTTTAAAATACTTTCTTAAAACTTTATTTTACAGCCAGCCTAACATCCCCTTCATGCACAGTCTTTCTCCCAGCATGTTTTGCTATTTGAGCTGCTTTCGAAGAAATTTTTACAGCTATATCAGTTAGAACATCTGTAAAAGCATCAACAGCACTAGCAGATACTCTTTTAGCTCCTGCTTTCATTAAAATCCTTGCTACAGATGCCTTCGGTATTATAGAACTCTTTCTTCCCATAATCCCCTCTACTAACTATTCTGGAGAAAACCAAAAATAACCCCTTTAGCCTTTGTGTATCATTTCCTCTAAGGGTAAGTTATTTATATAACTTTCTATTTATCTTTGTCGAGGTGGTTAAAATATTGGAATCTGAAGCATCTAAGATTTTGGAATTGTCAGCGCCTATAATGGCGATAGGGGCAAGGAGCTTGTTTGGATGGATGAATAACTCATTCAAGGATGGGGAGATACAGCTGATTGAATGGCAGAAGCTAGGAGCTACTTTTGCAAGATTAGGGGCATTGACAGTCTTTGTTTATCTAGGCCTAGGCGAGCTTGGAGCAGATGTGTCAGCAACTGGTAGCGCGAGTTTAGCATCTTTAGTGGATGTTCTGAGAAATGACGTGCTAGAGCCTTTGTTTAAGAAAAAATGAACTGAGCATGGAAGAGTCTCTCAAAGCTTCAATAAGAAAATTTGCTTTGCAGAATGCTGTCAAGTATGGCGGAAAAGCAAATGCAGGGGCTGTTATAGGCAAGATTCTAGCGGAAAATCCTGCGCTAAAAGAAAATGCACTGGAAATAAGCAAAGAGTCCGGCAAGATAGTAAGCGAGATTAACAAGCTTTCATTGGAAAAGCAGGAAAAAAAGCTGCAGGAATTAGCTCCTCATCTACTAGAAAAGAAAGAAGAAGCAAAAGAAAAGGATATCTTTGAATTTATTGGAATAAGGGAAGGCCAAAGAATTATCACTGCATTCCCGCCTGAGCCTAGCAAGTACCCTCATATAGGGCATGCAAAGGCCATAATAGTCAATTATGAGCTTGCAAAGCGCCACGATGGCACTTTCTACCTAAGATTTGAGGATACCAATCCAGAGCTGGCTGAGAAAGAGTTTTATAATATACATATAGATAATTACAAATGGCTTGGCATTAAAGCTGATAAGATTGATTATGCATCAGACTATATGGAAGAATTCTACAAACATGCTGAAAAAATAATCAAAGACAATCACGCATATATCTGCTCTTGCAGTTCTGAGGTAATAAAAGAAAATCGGAAAGATGGAAAAGAGTGTCAGTGTAGATTCAACAATCCCGACAAAAATATGGAGAAATGGCAGGAGATGTTTAAATCAAAAGCAGGCAAGTATGTGCTGAGGCTGAAAGGCCATATGCAAAGCCCCAATACAACATTAAGAGATCCAGTTATATTCCGCATAATAGACATGCCTCATCCCAGAAAGAAGAAAAAATACAGGGTGTGGCCAAATTATGATTTTGAAAATGCCATAATGGACGGGCTTGAAGGAGTTACCCATAGGCTAAGGAGCAAGGAATTTGAGCTGAGAAATGAGCTTCAGAGGCTTATACAAACACTTGCTGGATTGAAGGAAACAAAGATATACGAGTTTGCAAGGTTTAATCTTGAAGGAGTGGAAAGCTCTGGCAGGATTATAAGGGAAAAGGTAAAGAAAAAAGAGCTTATTGGGTGGGATGACCCATCATTGACAACTTTAGTAGCATTAAAAAGAAGGGGATTTTTGCCAGAGGCCATAAAGAATTTTGTGCTTTCAACAGGATTGACAAAAACAGAATCAGTTTTAACGTGGGATGATTTGATGGCCCATAACCGAAGGCTTCTTGACTCAAAATGCAACAGGTATTTTTTTGTGGAAAAACCTAAGGAAATGAATATTGATGGCACTCCTGAGCAAAATGTTGAATTAAAGATGCATCCTGAATTTAAGGAGAGGGGCACAAGAAAATTCAAAGCAAAAGACAAGTTTTATGTAGCAGAAAGAGATTTCAAAGAGTTTAAAGACGGAAAATTGTATAGGCTTATGGACTGCCTTAATTTCAAAAAGGCAAAGAGCAAATTCCTCTTTGATTCATTGAAATATGAGAAGTATAAAGAGAGGGGATACGGAATAATCCATTGGCTGCCTGTGCAGAAAGATTTGGTTAAAGTTGAGGTTTTGATGCCGGATAAAGAAATAAAGAAAGGGTTGGCTGAGCCTTTGGTTAAAAATTTAAAAGTTAATGATGCCGTGCAGTTTGCTAGATTTGGGTTTTGCAGGCTTGACAAAAAAGAAAAAGGCAAATTAGTGTTTTGGTATACGCATGATTAAATAATTTCTCTATAAAAATTAAGAATAGTAATACTTATGCACATCTACATTATTGCTTATCTTCTGCTCAAGCGCCCTCAGCCTTTGGTGCCTTTTGGCTTTCTCTATCAATAAATTCCGCATCTCCTTTTTCATGCTCTCTAAAGAGTCTTCCATCTCCTTGATTTTTTCATCTTTCTCGCTTATTAGGCACAGCTTTTCCTCCATTTCATTTTTTAGCTGCTGCTCAAGCGCCGCTACCTGCTTTTTTAATTCAAGAGCCGCTTTATCTTCAGGTTTGAAGAATTTTGAATAATTATACTCAGCATTAGCCAGCTTTTCAATTCTTTCTTTCAGCCTGCTTATATCTGTATAGCTTAGCCTCATCCTTATAATGGACTTTCTCATCTTTTCAAGCTGCAAGTCAACTTCTTCCTTTGCCTTTTTTCTCTCTATATAAGACTTAGTTACAAGAAAAAGATGTTTTGAAAAATGCCTGAATACTTGTTCCCTGAACATTTTAGTTTGGTTTCCTCTTTTGAGCTATTTCTTGAACATTCCAAACAAGCCTTTTTTCTTGGACTCTGCTTCTGGAGCAAGCTCTTCTGGAAAATCCAAGTCTGGAGGCTGCGCTGGCTCCATTGAAGGCATGTCCATGCCAAAATCTAGGGAAGGAGATGGATAAGCCATGGCAGGCATCGGTAAAGGCGGTGGAATCATCGGAGAGTTCGGCTGCGGCATTGGCTGCTGCATTTTCGGCATCATGGGCTGCGGTGCAGGAGGCCATTGCGGCTGCGCAGGCTTTGAAAACATAGGCTGCTCGGGGTTTTGTGAAAAAATGTTTTCTTCTTTTCCTTTTTTTTGATTGAATAGCTGAGGCTCTTCTTTTTCTTTGGCTGAAATGGATGACTTTTCCTTTAAAGTCTCGACAATTGCGACCATGCCCTCTGCAATAGTCCTATTTTGGCCTAGAATCTTATCGAGCTTGGAGATTATCATTTCGTATTTCTTGTTCTCTGACTCGTACCCTTTTTCTTCAAGCTTCATCTGCTCGGCCGCTGCCCCGAAAACCTCAAGCATCTCTGTCACTGTATGCGCAAGCTTCTGGACAACATCATAGATCTCTTTTGCAGAAACATCCTTTTTGCCCTTGATGCCCTCAATCTCTTTTTTTAATTCAGAAATATCAGTGTATGGAACCAAATTAAAATCTTCTTCAGCCATTTACATCAACCTCTTTTTTATATTGCTCAGAACTCAAAATAGTTACGATTGTATATAAATATTTCGGTTGAGAAATTTTTGTTATTTTATTTTCTTTATATTCTGTGCAATTATCTCGCTTTTGCCATTATACTCCTGCACTTTTCCCGATACCTCAACGAAATCATTTGGCTTTAATTTCAAATTGTCATCTTCTGTAAAAAGCACAATATTAACCGGGCTTTGCTGGATTACTTCTATAAAGATTACATTGCCCTTGTCTGTGACTTTAGCTACTGTGCCCTTTAGTTTTACATCATCTCCAACATCCTCATTTATACTGCCTGATTTGTATGAGCTGTAATCTCTTGCCTCTATTCTAGTGGATATAAAGTACAAGCCAGCCAACCCGACTAAAGCGCATATCAAAGCAATTTTCAATAAAGTATTTTCTTTCATTTTTTACACAAAGCTTTGCAAAGCGCAAGATTTAAAAATGTGCCTATACTAATGGCATAAGGGATGGTTGCTCTTAAGTTTAATTCAACAACAAACATAAAAGTGCCTAAGAGGATTATAGATCAAGTAATAGGCCAAGATGAAGCAGTTGAAGTTATAAAAAAGGCTGCACAGCAAAGGAGGCACGTTCTTTTGATTGGGGAGCCAGGCACAGGCAAGTCTATGCTCGGGCTGGCTTTGGCTGAGCTGCTGCCTATGGAGAAGCTTGTTGATATTATATCCTTCCCGAATCCTAATGATGAAAATATGCCATTGATAAGGACAGTGCCTGCTGGCCAAGGCAGACAATTAATAGCAAAAGCGCGGCTGCAGAGCATGACAATGTTCAAAAACCAAAATATAATTATGTTTATTTTTGTCTTGATTGCAATATTTCTGCCATGGTGGGCTTGGTCATATTACAGCAAATATGGAAATGTAGTGGCTGCTATAATGACTGCGTCTACATCAATAGTCGGCATTTTGTTTATTATGGGTTTTAGCCTAAGCATGATGATGAGCCGAAGAGTTGAGAACAAGATAAAAATCCCAAGGGTTATAGTAGACAATTACAAAAAAAAGCAAGCAACATTTAATGATGCAACAGGGGCGCATGCAGGGGCACTGCTCGGCGATGTGCTGCACGACCCGTTCCAAAGCGGGGGCCTCGGCACTCCAGCCCACGAAAGGGTAGTTGCAGGCATGATTCACAAAAGCAATATGGGAGTTTTATTTATTGATGAGATTGCGACTTTACAGCCTTCAACCCAGCAGGAGCTTTTGTCTGCGCTTCAGGAGAGGAAGTTTGCGATTACAGGCCAAAGTGAAAGGAGCGCAGGCGCAATGGTAAGGACAGAGCCAGTGCCTTGCGACTTTGTGCTTATCGCAGCAGGCAATTTTGAAACGATAAAGCATATGCATCCTGCATTGAGGAGCAGGATAAGCGGCTACGGCTATGAAGTGTACATGAAAGAAACAATGGAAGATACTGAAGAGAACAGAAATAAGATTGCTGTTTTTGCTGCCCAAGAAGTTGTAAAGGACAAGAAAATACCGCACTTCAGCAAAGAGGCTATTGAAGCTGTAATAGAAGAGGCGCGAAGAAGGGCAAACAGAAAAGGGCATTTAACATTAAGATTGAGAGAGCTTGGCGGGTTGATTAGGGCTGCTGGCGATTTGGCTGTGGAAGAGAAAGCAAAGCTTGTCATGAAAAACCATATAACGGGGGCAAAGAAAATCGCAAGAACCCTTGAGCAGCAGATAGCTGACAAATTTATCGAGCAGAAAAAAGAGTATGAAATTATAGTCACATCTGGAAAGAGGATTGGCAGGGTTAATGGCTTGGCAGTTATTGGAGTTACTCCCCCTTATTCAGGGATTATTCTGCCAATTGAGTCAGAAGTAACTCCTGGCGGAAAAGAGAGCGAAATAATAGCTACTGGAAAGCTTGGTGAGATTGCGAAAGAAGCAGTAAAGAATGTTACCGCTATAATCAAAAAATATTTCGGCGAGGATTTAAAGGAAAAACACGATATATATGTTCAATTCCTGCAGACTTATGAGGGAGTTGAGGGAGATTCCGCAAGCATTGCAGTCGCAACTTCAGTGATTTCTGCTTTTAAGAAAGTCCCTATTAAGCAGGATTTTGCAATGACGGGCTCGCTTTCTGTGCGGGGCGAGGTGCTGCCAATTGGCGGCGTGACTGCAAAAGTCGAGGCTGCCATTGAAGCAGGAGTCAAAAATGTCATTGTGCCGAAAACTAATTTAAAAGATATAATCATAGATAAAGAAAAGATAAACAAAATTAATATTATACCTGTCGAGACAATACAAGATGTCTTAAAAGTCGTGTTAGACTGGAATGGCAAGCAGAAGATCTTGAAGCAGATAGTGGCTACAGATCGAAAATGCAATAATTTTTGATTTTTTTTGGCTAAGTATACAAATCGACAGAGACAGTAAAGTCACAATCCTTGTACGCTCTTCTAAAAGCTTCCATAACTAGCCTAAGTTTTTCTTCACTGTACTTCCAATAAGATCCGAATAAATAGATTCGGCCAACTTTCTATAGTGGTGAGCAGAATCCTCATTCATCATTATCCTTTTCATTGAGAGTACAAACTTTTCATCTGCTGTTTGCGTCTCCTTCCCTGAGTTCTTCCTCTAAAAGAATTACCCTCGCAATCTTATCGACCTTAAGCGGGACTTCCTTGTCACGGAACACGTCCTGCATAAATGCCCTGCATAAAGAAGCTTCCTGATTGGATATCAAGCGAAATAAGTCTAGAAGCAATATTTTAGCATCAATAAGAGTTTTCATTAAATCTTTATCAGCTTTTGCAAGATACTGCACTTTGGTTTTTATGAGCCGTATTGCATGAAGCTCTGTACCAAGAACTTGGTAAATCTTCTGAAATATCTTTAGGATATTATTTTGAATGTGCTCGCATTCGCCGATGCTCTCCAATAAAGAAATAGTCTCGCCAATACTTTCTTTTGAGCTGAGCCTCTTTAAATCCGATATAATCTCTGATTCTAATTTTTCTTCGCCTTGGATGTCAATAACCCCCTTTATTGTCATTTCCTCTATTTCTTTCAAAACTTTTAAGAGCTCATCTGGATTTTTCAATGTATTTTCTAAAATGATTTAAAATTCCTATGTTACATCATCTGTGCGTTCGTATGGCTTTATATCTAATAAGTTGTAGTCTTTTGTAGCCTCATTTCTTTGAAGTATGCCTAACCAAGCGATTTGGACCCCGTTGTCAACCAAAACTTCATTCGGCGGCGCGAAAAATTTTGCATTCCTTTCCTTGCACATTATCCTACACATTTCCTGGAGCCTTTTATTGCACGCAACCCCGCCGCCTAAAACAAGCTCGTTTTTATTGCAATGTGCCATCGCCCTCTCTGCTGCCTCAACAAGCATTGCAAAAGCTGTTTCTT
>Ga0209541_10005089_pt1 | contig 23025 bp, 24 predicted proteins | sample RifCSPlowO2_01_FD_184027 | JGI IMG/M metagenome (GOLD analysis project Ga0209541, IMG submission 184027) | Groundwater microbial communities from Rifle, Colorado - Rifle CSP2_plank lowO2_0.1 (SPAdes) (version 2) | ecosystem: Environmental > Aquatic > Deep subsurface > Groundwater | place...
GTTTTCATAGGGATTAATCCATAATGTATTAGGACACTCAATATATTAGAATGCAGATATGAACAAGAAATTTAAGTATCTATCTAGCTGTGAGCGTTCCGAAATCGATATCCTCAAAAAGAAAGGATATAGTATCCGTTGTATAGCTAGAACATTGAGAAGGAGTCCAAATACAATCTCATATGAACTAGCAAGAATGCCTTTTGGATACAAAGCTCCTGTAGCTAAAATATATGCTAGAACTAATCTCAAGAATCGAAGATTACAATGGTCAAAGATTGAAAGTATTCCAGAACTAAAGGAATACATTATTAAATCTCTAAAGAAACATTGGAATCCAGATGAAATATCAGGAAGAATGAAGAAAGATAAATGTCCTTGGTATGTATCAAAAAGTACTATCTATCTTTGGTTAGAAACAGTTAGAGGTGAAAGATACAAGAAGTATTTATATGGATGTCGTTTAGGTCGAAGACACAAAAAGAAAGACGGTTTACACGGTCAAATACTCCATATGACACCAATTGAATCAAGGAAAAATGAGAGAACTCAATATGGACACTTTGAAAGTGATAATTTAGTTTCAGGAAGAAGTGGTACTGGTGGATTATCAACATCAATTGAAAGAAAAAGCAGATATCTATCTGCTTTGAAAGTGAAGGATCTTTCTTCTTTAGAGAAACAAAAAACTCTTGTACAATTAGTACAAGAATTTAATGTGAAGAGTATTACTTTTGATCGTGGTCATGAGAATGCCAAACACTATGAACTAGGCATCAAAACATATTTCTGTAATTCATATCATCCATGGGAGAAAGGAAGTATTGAGAATGCAAACAAAATGATTAGAAAGTTCTTTCCGAAGAAAACAGATTTCTCATCTGTATCTACCGAAGAAGTTAATCGTATTGTATCCATTATCAACAACAAACCAAGAAAGATATTGAATTATATGACAGCTACTGAAGTCGCAGTGGCTCATGGAGTTATTAACAGGGTGTCCTAATACAGGGTTGAATTTACCTTTGTATATTTTTTTATATAGTACTTTAAAAAAATCTTTTCGTCAATATTTTGACTTTAATATCAAATATTGGTATAGTTTAGGAAATTGAAAACACTATGGAAACTCAAACTAAAACAGCAAGGCCAGCTACTTTGGGTCTTTTTAAAACAGTTGAAAAACTATTTAATTATTTTAATCCTGATGGGAAAAAGGTTTTCGAAAGAATCTTTATAGGAAAAGAATTTGATGGTTTTATTTTATCAAAAAAGTTAGGTTTTTTGTCAAATGATAAAGATATACTTCATTTGATAGATCCGGAAATTTTTAAGAATGGAAATTCAATACAAGCTCCAGCAACAATATCCTTTATAAATGGAGAAATAAATGTGTTTTATAGTTTTTTGTATGATCCACATTTTGAAATAAAAAAGTTTTCCGAATTAATTAAATTCTGGAATTGTCCGATAGAAAGTGAGAACTGGAAAGAAATTAATGATTGGGTTGAATTTAACCCAGGAGAAGTTTTTGAGAAAGAATATGATGAAGCAGAATTTCCGAAGATGTGGGAAGAACAACGATATCGTGTTATCACTCAATCTAGACATAAACATATTGCAAGTGTAGACTATAGTTTTTTCCCTTCTGTGGAATGGTGTATTTTAAACGAAAAGGTTGCAAAGACCGAAAAAATAATAGCCTGGAAATTATGGCAACCCCTTTAAAAGGGGTGTTTTTTATGTTAGGATATAGGATATAACAGTAATTGATACATAATATGGGATTAAAGAGTTTTATACTTAAAAAGGTGCTTAAAAGCAAAATGAAGGGTGTTCCCGATGATCAAATTGATGCAATGGTAAAAAAGATAGAAGAAAACCCAGAATTGGCAAAACAATTGAAAAATCTTGAGGATAATAAAGAAGTTAAAAGTTTGTTGGAAAATATTCAAAAAGAAACAGAAGAAAAAATAAAAAATGGAATGAATGCTGAAATGGCGCAAATGGCGGTTATGATGAAATATAAAAATGAATTTATAAAACATCGTGAAGCTTTGGAACCATTGATGGCTTTAATGGGTGGATTAGGTAATATAAAGATATAAAATAATGAAACTAAGTATAGGAATTGTAGGGTTGCCGAATGTTGGGAAATCGACGCTTTTTAATGCTTTGACAAAAAAGAGTGTGCCGGCGGAGAATTATCCTTTTTGTACTATTGATCCATCAGTAGGTATAGTTCCTGTGCCTGACGAAAGACTTGATAAACTTAACGAATTTAGTAAATCTTTAAAATGCCTACCAGCAGTTATTGAATTTGTGGACATTGCAGGATTGGTAGAAGGGGCAAGTAAAGGTGAAGGACTGGGTAATAAATTTTTGACTAACATAAAAGAAGTTGATGCGATATTACATATGGTAAGAGTCTTTGAGGATAAAGATGTAATACATGTTTTGGATAAAGTGGATCCATTGAAAGATATTGGAATTATAAATTTGGAACTTGTACTTTCGGATATGGAAAGTGTTTCCAAGAGAATTGCAAATTTACAAAAAGATGTGAAAAGGGGAGACAAAGAAGCAATAGCTGAAGAAATAATTTTAAAAAAAATAGAAAATATATTAGAGCAAGGGCATTTAGCCAGTGATGCAGATTTAGATTTGGACGAAAAATTTAAAATAAAGTCGTTAAACTTGCTGACTTTAAAGCCAATGCTTTATGCTATAAACACATCCGAGGCGACTGAAAATGTTGAATTAGATTTTGAAAAAGATTTAAATGCAATGAGTGTGAAAATTGACCCAGTGTTCGAATATGGCTTTGATGATTTAATTAAAAAAAGTTATGAGCTATTAGGCTTGGAGACTTACTTTACAACTGGCCCAGACGAAACTCGAGCATGGACAATAAAGGCTGGTAGTACCGCACCTGTAGCCGGCATGGCAATACACACTGATTTTAAAGATAAATTTATTCGCGCTGAAGTAGTCTTTTGGCAGGATTTACTAGATTCCGGATCATACCCCAATGCCCGCGCATCTGGCAAACTTGCAACTGTCGGCAAAGACTATATTGTAAAAGATGGCGATGTCGTAGAATTCAAAATATAACATCGTATGATATTATATTTTGAATTCGAAGATTCAGAGATTCGCCAACCCAGCGAATTGTGGAATAAAGTTGAGTTTAAGATTTAATTTATAATAATTATGACAGTAGAAAATTTTAATTTAGAAAATGGTATAGAAAAGAATGAAGAATCTTTAATTAGTAAGGATTTTTTTGTTTTTCAATTTGAGTTTGCAAAAGAATTATATAATAAAAAGAAAGAAAATGATCAAACCATTAATTTACTCAATGTTATAAATAGTGTTGCACCAATAATAAGAGAACAAGTTTTAGAATATGATGAAGATAAATCCATTTTTATAGAGCACCTAAAGGCTGGTATAACAGAAGAAAATTTAATAGATAAAGCTTACGAAACATATCTACAAATAGAAAAGGAATCTGATAGATCTATTATTTATGGTCCAATACAAAAATTTGGTCCTTTATCATATGTAACCTATGAAGATAATAATTTAAATGAAAAACCTCTTAAAGATAATATTTCTTTTCATTTTTCAAATAATTATGATATGACTCCGAGACAACTTTTAAATATTGAAGAAAGAAAAAAGATATTACTAATCTTTTGAAAGATATAAAATTTAATCATCCTAATACAAAGACACTTTCAACTGCATCATGGCTTTTAGACGCAATACCTGAGACTATTGCTCAAAAATTATTTCCACAATCTTTCATTGATTCAATGCGTGTTAAAGAATCTAAAATTGGTTGGAGTTTGGGGACTATGATTTGGGGTCAATTTCTTGATGCGCGTGGTAATTTAAAAAAACAGTTATCAGATGAATTATTAAAAAATCTAAAAAATATGAAGAAAGATGAGTATCTTATTGATCTTCTTAAACCACCACTTCATAAACCAAAAAGTGCAATAACTAACATTGAAGATTTCTATGTTATGTACAATGTTTAAATTTTAATTAACTTCTTCCCAGTTAAAATTGTCTTTTTTCTTTAACCAATTTTCGTAAGCTTGATTTTTAAATATTTCGGCTGTTGTGTTGTTTATACCAAAGCTGTAATTGTAAAGTGCTACGACCCTTTTTAAGCCCTCTGTAAAAAGTCTTTGTTTATTATTAGGATTTTGTTTATTTGCAAAACGCATATAACGGTAAATTTCCTTCATTAAGTCGCCAGGTGTTGGGTTATAGTTAAATTGCTTGAATTCAAAATTATTAGATTCCCTGCCTTGTCGGTAGGCAGGTATAGAAATTTCTTCTTTTAAGATAGGAGAATTTTTAACTATTGCAGGCGCATTAGCTAGATTTAATTTATATTGCATCTCATTTCCTTTCATTAATTTATTATATCAAAAGCTATATTTTTATGCTATATTTTAAAAATGCAAAATGATTGGCAAAAGGCAGAAAATGTTTTAAAACAAGGTGGAATTGCTATTGTACCAACAGACACTTTGTATGGAATAGTAGGGAGTGCTTTTGATAAAAAGGCTGTAGAACGGATTTATAAAGTTCGTGGGCGCAATAAAAATAAACCGTGCGTAGTCTTGATTTCAAGTATTAAAGATTTAGATAAATTTGGAATTAAACATTCTAATATTCTGCAGAATGTGAGAATGTTTTTAAATAAAAAAGTTAGTGTAATTTTGCAAGTTTTGTCAGATAAATTTAAATATTTACACAGAGGTAAAAAATCTCTTGCTTTTCGGTTGATTACACCCAGAAATAAAAATCTTTTTAATATTTTACAAACTGTTGGGCCACTAATTGCGCCAAGTGCAAATCCCGAGGGCTTGGAACCTGCAAAAAATAGAAAACAAGCCCGTGTATATTTTGGTAAAACTGTAGATAGTTATGTATGTAGTGGAACTAAAATAGGAAAAGCTTCAACTATTGTAGACTATACAAAAACTAAACCTAAAGTGGTACGACAGGGGTCAGTGATGATTATTTTTTAATTAATTTTACAACTTTTTCGGCAAGGAGTTTGGCTTTGGGTTTTGGAGTTTTTTGAATTTCATCAATGTCTTTTTCAATTTCATCGACATCTTCGGAAATTTCTTCAATGTCTTCGCTTATTTCCTCGATATCTTCTTGGATATCTTCAATATCTTCCGAGACTTCTTCTAATTTGGATGCTTGACGATTTACAGACATTTGAATAAATATGGAAAGGTATATTGCTTCAAGAGATACAATCGTTGTTAAAAATAACATAACAGTGTCAGCCTCTACACCAAAAACTATTAAAAGAACAAAACCAATAAATAGTAATGTATGAGCAACAAGAGATTTTGTAGAACCAATCCAGCGGGTTACATTATGAGCCCCTTTTTCTAAAAGAAGTGATGGTTGTGTTTTCGAGGATTTTTGTTTTTTATTAGGTTTTTTTGCAATCATTGTTCCAGTATACCAAAATATCGTTATTTTTGCTATACTATTTCTATGCAAAAAGGTAAGAAAAATAGCCCAATATATGACCATAAAAAGATTGAATCTAAATGGCAAAAAGACTGGGATAAAAATAAAATTTATAAAACATTAGATACACAAAAGGCAAAAAGTAAAAAGAAAAAACCTTGCTATGTTTTAGATATGTTTCCTTATCCATCAGGTGTTGGATTACATGTTGGGCATCCACGAGGTTATATTGGGTCCGATATTTATGCTCGGATGAAGCGTATGCAGGGCTACAATGTGCTTCACCCTATGGGCTATGATGCTTTTGGACTACCTGCCGAGCAGTATGCAATAGAACATAAAATCCATCCTAAAAAAGCTGTTGAAATTAATGTAAAAACTTTTGAAAAACAATTATCTATCATTGGGCTTTCTTATGATTGGAGTCGTAAGATAAATACAACTGATCCTGCATATTATAAATGGACACAATGGATATTTCTTCAACTTTTTAATTCGTATTATGATACGAAAAAAAATAAAGCATGTCCGATAAAAGATTTGATAAAAACTTTTGAAAAACAAGGTAATAAAAATGCATTTGCTTTTTCAAATCAAAAAGATATTTTTGATAAAAATGAATGGAAGAATTTTACTGAACTTAAAAAACAAAACATATTAATGAATTATAGGCTTGCCTATGAAGCCGAAAGTGAAGTTAATTGGTGTGTCAAATTGGGGACAGTATTGGCCAATGATGAAATAGTAGATGATAAAGATGGAAATCAAGTTTCCGAACGAGGAGGCTACCCTGTAGAGAAATTAAAAATCAATCAATGGAGTATGCGGATTACTGCGTATGCTGAGAGATTACTTTTAGGTTTAAAAGATTTGGATTGGGTAGATTCAATAAAAGAAATACAAAAAAATTGGATAGGAAAAGAAATTGATTTAAATGGAAAGATAACTTTTAAAATGCATGATGCTATATTTGCACGGCAACGATATTGGGGTGAACCTATTCCGTTGTATAGAGATGCCAATGGAATAATTCATGAGGTTAAGAAATTACCATTAGAACTACCATCTGTTAAATCATACGAACCAACTGGCCGTGCCGAGGGCCCCCTAGCTGGAGTTGCATCATGGGTAAAGTCAGGTTATGAGACCAATACAATGCCAGGATGGGCCGGATCAAGTTGGTATTTTTTGCGATTTACTGATCCTAAAAATAAAAAAGAAATTGCAAATAAAGATAATCTTGATTATTTTTTTGGAAAATCTGGTGGTGTAGATATGTATGTAGGTGGGGCCGAGCACGCAACTGGGCATTTACTATATGCTCGTTTTTGGCATAAATTTTTGCAAGATATTGGGCGAGTCAAATCTGGCGAACCATTTAAAAAAATGAAAAATCAAGGCATGATTGGTGGTGTAGATGGACGCAAAATGTCGAAACGATGGGGCAATGTAGTTAATCCTGATGAAATAGTAAAAGTTTACGGCGCGGATACCTTGCGCGTGTATACTATGTTTTTGGGACCCTTTGATTCACATTTACCTTGGAATACAGAAAACATTATGGGTTCACGCCGATTTATTGAGCGTGTTTGGCGAGCCTGTAATCATGTAATAAACGAAAAGAAAAAAACAAATACAGATGTATTATATTATTTACAAGATTTAATTAAAAAAATAGAATCTGATATTTTAGAATTTAAATTTAATACTGCGGTTTCAAGTTTTATGATATTTCTTGGACTTCTTGAAGAGAAAAATTATGAAATTACAAATGATGATTTTTTGATATTTATTAAATTATTGGCACCATTTGCACCATATGTAGCTGATGAAATTTATCAAAAATTTTCACCAAACACCAAACAGCAAACAGCAAAAAGCATCCATTTATCTGACTGGCCAAAATCTAAAAAATTAAAAGACCGAAAAATGTTACAAAAAATAATCGTTCAAGTAAATGGTAAATTACGAGGATTTGTATTTGTGCCAGAATTTTCAGACGAGGCATATGTAGTTGGTCAAGTACTACACGATGAGAAATTGCGAAATTATATAGAACACGGAGTCCGTACAAGGACAATTTATATACCCAACAAAATTATTAACTTTGTTATTAAAATTGCAAATTAAGTTGATTTTTGTGCTATAATATAAATTATAATAAATTAATATAATAATATGGAAGAAAATTATACTATAAAGTCAAAGTTCGAGAAGATTGGGTTACTAGCTATTTCATACAGTGTTGGTCTATCTCTCGTATTTTTTATACCATTTCTACCTTTTAGTCTAGTTTTTGGTAAGGGTATATTGTTAACCTTTGGTGCATTTTTAGGAATTATCTTTTATATTCTTGACTGTATAGCTTGCGGACGATTTATTTTGCCTGCAAGTAAAACTTATATATTTTTTGCAATTACTATATTTTTAGCTTTTATAACTTCGTTTTTTGTACCCAATACAGTAAATTCATTTATAGGTACAGGCTTTGATTTTGGGACAATTTCAACATTATTAATTGCTTTTGTTTATTTCTTCTTATTTTCTATTTGGACTCGTGCTATTGATTTTACAAAACACATAAGTAAAACATTTTATATAACATGTTGTATTGCTATTTTATTTGTAATTCTTGAAATTATTTTTGGTATAACTAAATTAGTTCCAAATATGTTTTTGGGTATTTCAGGATCGAATCTTGTAGGCTCGTTTAATGATTTTGCGATAATTCTTGGAGCTTTTGTATTTGTTAATTCTCTTGTAATTGAGAATAAATTTTTGCGTAAACCTGTTAAAATAGGTGCAATCTTAATCTTAATCTTAAGTTTGATTTTACTTTTTATAATTAATTATGTCTTTATTTGGAAATTAATTGGACTTTTTGGTTTGTCTATGTTGATTTATCGTTTGATGCCAAGAAATTTTAATATTGAAAATTCTGAAAACACAAAAAGAAAGTTTTCGGTCATTGGTTTTATTTTAATAATTTGTGCATTTGTTGGTATTATTGGGTCAAATAGTATCGCCAATTTAACAGCACAAAGACCTTTGTATTTTATAAATAATGAATCACGGTTGACACTTGCATCCAGTATTTCTGTTATAAAAAATACTTATTATAAACATCCTTTTATTGGGGCAGGGCTCAATAGGTTTAATCTTGCTTGGGAGTCAAGTAAATCACAAATATTGGGTGGTAAATTTTTGTCTTCGCCATATTGGAATATAAGCTTTACTCATGGATTTGGAATATTTTTTACATTGATTGCAACTTTGGGAGTATTTGCAGGAATTGTATTTATATATTTTATGATATTAATTTGTAAGAAAATAATATCCTTATTTGGTAAAAATTTAAGTTCAACTGGTAAATCAAATACATTGTTCATTTATAGCACATTGTCATTGTATAGCTTGGTTATATTTTTATTTGATACACCTAATACTGCAATTTTTATAGTGATATTTGCATTTTGGGGAATATTGTATTCTTACATTGATAATTTAAAAAATTTAAACAATAAAGTTTTTAGTTTTATACATGATTCCAGATATAGCTTTTTTAGTATTTTTTCATTGATGATTTTACTTATTTTAAACCTTTATGGGGGGTATTATATGTCGCGATCTTTTTATGCAAATTATCTTGTAAATAAAGCATCTTTGATGACCGCGAATTCTCTCGGAATTGATATGGGAGAATCATATATTAAAAAAGCTCTTTCTATTCATAAATTGGATTCATATGCGCGAGCATTATCAAATGTTGAGGTTCTTAAAATAATTTCAATAATAAATGATACAAGTAAACCACAAGAACAATTACGAAGTTTGCTTACTGAAACTATAAATTCTGCTGCTGAAAGTGCAAAGCTTTCCGTTGGGATGGATCCATCTAATTATCAAAATTATTTATCAATTTTGCGTGTTCAAGAAGTTTTAATTTCTTTTGGAAATAAAGATGTGTATAATGATGCAATTGCTATTTCTAATAAAGTTTTAACACTTAATCCAAACAATCCAGGTGTAATAATGCGCCAAGCAAAAATAGCTGTTAGTGCAGGGGCATATGAAGATGCAAATATATTTATTGATCAGGTGGTTTCTATTAATCCATATTATATTGATGCTTATATATTGCGTAGTCAAATTCATGTAACACTTGGCCAAACAGATTTGGCATTTAATATTCTTGATCAAGGAATTTTACTAAATCCACAATCGGGAGATTTAATGTATCAAAAAGGATTATTATTTATTAGCATCGGAGACTACAGTAATGCTGCTGAAGCATTTGAAAAAGCACGAAGGTTGTCACCAAATAAATTGAATATTTATTCATCATTGGCTGGATCTTATGAAAAAATAGGAAATAAACAAGCTGTAATTGACACACTAGAGTCTGCAAAAAAATATGTAAATAATCCAGATGAGATAAATAGTTTGATTGCTCGTGTAAAAAACGGAGAATCAATATTTAATACTGCAAGTGTTACAACTGATGAAAAAGATTTGAAGAATGAATAGTGCATTGTTTTTAGCTATTAGTTCTTTATTTTCACAAATCCTGGGATTTATAAGGGATAAATTATTGGCGCATATTTATGGAGCTGGATTTTTTCTTGATTCATATTATGCAGCATTTCGTGTCCCGGAATTTATGTATTTGTCTGTAGGTTCATTTGTTAGTTCGGCAATTTTGGTTCCACTTTTTTCAAAGAAATTATACGATGAAGACAGGGTAATATGGTTTCAAAAATTGTGTACAACATTTATAATTTTTTTCATAATTATTTATGGGATTGTTATATGGTTACTACCATATCTTTCCAGTGTTTTTTATGGGCATAAAGATTTTTTATTTCAACAATCTGTAACCATATATGGGTCTATACTTTTAGTTTCAACATTTTTTTTATCATTATCGTCTATTATTTCCAGTGTTGCCCAACAAAGGCGAAAATTTATTGTTGTTGGTATAGCTCCAATTTTATATAACTTGGGTACAGTTATTGGGATCGTATTCTTGCGACCATTATGGGGTATTAGTGGTGTATGTATAGGGGTTGTTTTAGGGTCAGTTTTACATCTTGCAATTCAAATGCCAGTAGTAATACGAGAAGGGTTGTTTGTCGGCTATGGGTCATTTATTTTAAAAGCATTTTCTTTTAAATTATTAAGCAAAACATTGGGTAAATCATTTTTACGAACATTGTCTTTGGTTTTTTCGGCTATTAGTTTTTTTCTTATTACTTATTTCGCTTCACATTATCAAATAGGGGCTATAACTGTGATATCTTTAGCATTTACTTTACAAACAGTTTTTCATACGATTATTGGTGTGTCGTATACGACAACTATTTTTCCTGCATTGTCCGATGCTTATGTTAACAAAAACCACATATTGTTTGATTTTATACTAACTCGTGCCTTTAAAAGAATATTTTTAATATCGATGATTTTAATGGCTCTTATAATATTGTTTCGATTTGAAATAGTTTATATTCTTTTTGGTAGCGGTAAATTTACAATGGCAAATGTTGTATTAACAGCGGGGGCTTTGGGTATATTTACAATATCGTTATATGCACAAAATGCGATTCTTTTAATATCAAGAGCAGCATATGCCAAAGGCGATTATGTTTTGCCATTAGTTACAAATATGATATCTGCTGTGGGGTTATTTGTTATGGCTCTTTTATTTGAACAAAACAAATACTTGTATTCTTATGGTGTATTGTTGATTCCACTGGCCTATACAATAGGGCAATATATTGCCCTGGGTGTATCGTTTAGTATTCACCAAAGAAAGAGAGAAATTAAAAGTCCACATTTGGGTTTTGTTTATATGTTTAAAATAACATCTTCGGTTTTTGTGGTTGCAATTGTATGTCGATTTATTTTAGAAATGTTTTTATTTGGTAAAACAGGAATTATAATTCATCTCGTGTATTCTTTATTTGTATTCTTTATTTTTTGTCTTTTTTCTTATGTGGTTTTGGGATTATTCAAAGACGAGCATATACAAAATGATAGACAAAGTATCAAGAATTTTATAAAAAAATCTTTTCTTGCTCTTTTACCCAGATTTCGTTAGAGTGTTACTACATATGGAAATTAGAAATTTTAGCATTATTGCTCATATTGATCATGGTAAATCTACTTTGGCAGATCGTCTTTTAGAGGCGACTGGGACTATTGCTATGCGTGATATGAAGGCCCAGGTATTAGATTCTATGGAGCTCGAGCGTGAACGCGGAATAACTATAAAAATGCAACCAGTACGAATGTTGTATACCCCAACCCAATCTAAAACCTCTAATCTTAAACCTGTAACCTATAACCTAAATTTAATAGATACCCCTGGACATATTGATTTTTCATATGAAGTATCACGAGCCATGCAAGCCGTAGAAGGTTGCTTGTTATTGGTTGACTCTACTCAAGGTGTTCAAGCACAAACTTTGACCACACTGGAAATGGCACAAAAATTGGATTTAGTTATTATACCGGTTATGACCAAAATTGATTCACCATTGGCAAGACCTGATGATATAAGTAAAGAAATAGTAGAGCTTTTAAATATTGACCCGGATACGATACTTTCTGTTTCTGGTAAAACAGGGCAGGGTGTAGATGTTCTTTTAGAAGAAATAGTAAAAAGAATTCCACCACCCAAAAATGATATCGAGGATTTACCAAAAGCTTTAGTTTTTGATTTCAAATATTCGGAACACAAAGGTATTGTGGTTTTTGTAAGAATTATTTCTGGGATTTTTAATACAAAAATGACGATGCAATTAATTGGTGCAGACGAAGTTTTTTCACCAATTGAAGTTGGAATACTTTCTCCAAAAGAAATAAAAACAGAAAATTTAAATCCAGGAGAAATTGGTTATATTGTTACTGGTATTAAAAAGCCCGGGGTCGCATCTGTTGGAGATACGATTACCGATGTAAAAAGAAAAGGTACGCCATTGCCTGGATATACTCAACCCAAAAGTGTTGTTTGGGCGTCAATTTATCCGGAATCACAAGATGATTTTTCTAATTTAAAAACAGCACTTGAAAGACTTCATTTAGAAGATGCAGCATTTAGTTTCGAAGAAGAAACATCTCTTGTATTAGGTAGGGGATTTCGTATAGGATTTTTAGGAATGCTTCATATGGAAATAATTACTGAAAGACTTCATCGTGAATATGATTTAAAACTGATTATTACATTGCCAAGTATTGCTTATAATATTTATATAAAGGGAAGTGATGAGCCAAAGATGGTTTATACACCAATAGCATTTCCTGATGATGGTAGTGTTACGCGGGTATCGGAACCATGGGTTATGGCGCGAATAATATTGCCGGTAGAATATATTTCACCATTGATGCCATTGTTATATGACCATGAAGCCGAAGTTATGGATACTATTAATTTTGGTAGAGGACGAAATGAGATTGCAATGGTTATGCCATTGCGCGAACTTATGCGGGGATTTTTTGATAAATTAAAAAGCGTCTCATCGGGTTATGGGTCTATTGCGTATGAATTTTTAGAATATAGAGATGCAGATGTGGTGCGAATGGATATATTGATAAATAATGAAATTATACCTGCATTTTGCCGAATTGTATCTCGAAGAAGTGTAGAGCAAGATGCGCGAACTGCAGTAGATATGTTAAAAGAATACATGCCTCGTCAACAAATAAATATTAAAATCCAAGCTCGAGCTTTGGGTAGGATAATTGCATCCGAATCTGTAAATGCATTTCGAAAAGATGTGACACAACATATGTATGGTGGGGACATCACTCGTCGTATGAAGTTATGGGAAAAGCAAAAGAAAGGTAAAAAGAAAATGCAAGAATCCGGCAAAGTAAATATCCCACATGATGTGTTTTTAAAAATGATAAGGAACGAGAAATAAATCACAAGGTTCTAGTTGCTAGGGGCTAGTTTCTAAAAGCTCACCCCACCCCTGCTTTCAGCTAGACCCTCCCCTTAGCAGGCGGAGGGTTTTGCGACAATTCTGACGGCCGTCAGAATTGTCGCAAAAAAATCCCCCAGCTGTTTTCACAGCCAGGGTATATTGATATAGGTAAGGGTGTTTATGTTGGGAATTTGATTCTTATTCCGAGCTCTTTTAGTAATTCTATGACTTCTAGAACTGGCATTCTTTTCTGCCAACTATTTGCCTCTTGGAAAGAAATTTTCTTTTCATCTAAAAGTTCCTTTATAACTTTTTGGACATCTTCCCAATCTGGGTTTTCTCCAAGTTTAAATGACCATCCAGGGTTATCAAGCCATTTATTTAGCCCAATATTCAAAAGAAAATATTTTTTTGCAATCCTTTTAAGAATTTCAAATTGAGTTCCAAGACTAAGACTTTCACCTTCTTGTGAAAAAATAATTTTTATATTATTGCAATTGTAATAAATTAAATAAATTTTATAAACCCCATCCAATTCTTTTGGTTCAAAGATATAAACAAGGTTTATTAAACCATTCTTTGCTTCTTCTTTAAAATATCCGTTATCTTTGACATCATCAAAAACACGAAAAAAATGTACATCTGGGTTCACAAGTTTTCTGTAATTTTTAGCAGTTACTCCTTGCATATAATTCACTGAATCTTTCATATTTTGATTTTTCTTTACAATACCACAAAAGATTGACTGGTGCAAATTGTGGTCACCCATAAATTTGTTGACTCAAATTTTGCTCGACTCCACCTCGTGGTTTTTGGCCTTTCACTATCGTTCAAACAAAAACATCACTGCGGTCGACACAAGCTAAAAATCCCCAGCAGTGGGGATTTTCTTTACGCTTGTGTCTCTGGCAGGAATCGAACCTACAATTACTCCTTAGGACGGAGTAGTTATATCCATTTAACTACAGAGACAGAATTAGGGCTAAAAAGCCCCAGAAGGGGCTTGGTTAGTCGGTAATACCTAGTAGGTCATTTAGTACAGGTTTGTTGAAACCGATGATTACATCGTTTTCTACCTGTATAACAGGAACACCCATTTGGCCAGAGATTTTGATCATTTCTGTCCGAGCTTCTTGATTTTCAGCGACATCAATGTCAGTAAATTCAATGCCTTTTTCTGTTAAATATTCCTTGGCCATGTGGCAAAAATGACAACTGGGAGTGCTATAAATTGTGATTTTTTTCATATATAAAATGTATTACTGATAAAACGAAGGGACATATAAAAGAATCATGCTAATAATAATCAAAACGACAGCGATAATAAAAAGTACGCGTAATCTTTTTTTGGCTTTTGTGCTAAACATAGTATATACTTTAACATATGTTTGGTAATTTACGCCAGCTTTTTAATAATCCTGCAACCCGCCCTGTTATTGTCAAGACAGTAATTTTTGTTATTCTTTTAGGAATCATTTTTTATGCCACATTTGGTATGGCAAAGTCATATTTAAATACTAGAAGTCAAAAAATTAGTAAGGAAAAAGAATTGAAAGATATGCAAGTTCGGCTTGACACTATCGTTGGTGAATCTACAAAAAATGATGAATTCCAAAAGGAAAAAATAGTCCGCGAAAAACTTCACCTAACCCGCCCCGGCGAAGATTTGATTGTAATTATACCGAAAGAATAAGACTTTTAATTATAAATATTTTATGGTATATTAGTTATATGGGACCAGAAGATAAAATCATATTAGAGCAAATCAAAACTCAAGTTATGGAAAATAACTTGATGATGAAAAAGATTTTAAAACAAAATCAAATTGCTTTATGGTCCAAATTTGCATACTGGGCATTTATTATATTGCTTACTGTTGGTGCATTTGCATTAATAAAACCACTTTTAGGTGGATTAAGTTCGGTTTACACACCCAATGGAATAAATGCTTCTATAAAAACATTAAGCAACCCCGATACTATTAGCAAACTACGAGCGGAATTAGAAGGTTTGTAAAAGAGATTTTTTAAAAAATAAAATAATGCCTAGGTAGCTCAGTTGGTAGAGCGCTCGCCTGAAGAGTGAGATGTCCCCAGTTCAAATCTGGGCCTAGGCACCACAACCTGATTTTATGTAAACTATATCGACTTTACGCGGATGCTTGCGCGTTTTTGTTTGTCGATTTTTGGGAGTTTGATGATGATTAGGCCATGTTTTTCAACGGCTTCGGCTTCTTCGGGTTCGACTTCGGCCGGCAGGGTAATCATACGGGAAAATGAACCCCAATATAATTCACGAACAAAATAATTCTCATCGATAATATTTTGGGAAGTGGATCTTTTGCCTTTGACTGTTATTGAATCACGGGTGATAGAGATTTGTAATTCGTCGGGGCGGACACCGGCAACAAATGCTTGGACTATTATTTCCACTTCTGTTTGATAGACATCAATAGGTAGTTCGCCATCTTCTTCTTCGTCTTGATATGTATGAGAAAAAGGATCGTTCTCTTCGGTAACTTTTAAATTTTTGCCAATAGCTGGTCGTGAATTTTCAACATTGTTTTCAGATGCAACAAATTCGTCGTCATTGTTTGTACGCATTGAACCGGTGAGTCTTTCGAAAAAAGATTTCTTTTTTGCATCAGCCATAAAATATTATTTAATTAGTTTGCCCCTTTAAACGGCGGAGTTTTTCGAAAAGGAGTATGCTTATAATTGTAACCACCCACAGCAATCCAAAGATTCTAAAAAATTGTTGATTACTAGCATTCATTATAAATAAATTAAAGACACTATGCAATGTTATTGCGGCAACTAATCCACCAAAAAGATAAAGATACATGTTTTTCCATTTTTGGAAATAGGATAATCCAAGACCAATACCAACCATTCCTGTTGTAACAGCATGTAATAATGTCGAACCTAAAAATCTTAAATTACCTGTTAATGCACGAGTAGAAATGTCGCTAATAATTTCCGGGTTCATTAAAAATAAAATATTTTCAAGCCCAGCAAAACCCAATGCTCCGGCGATGAGATACATAGGAAAATCTATTGGGTCATTAACATATGTATTTTTTTTAATAATTATAAATACTACAAAAAATTTTACAAATTCCTCGATAGCTGCCCATGCTATTGTAAGAGATTTTTGGTCTTGAATATATGGTTTAATAGCATGCTCCAGTGGTACTGCAATTAACAAAGAAAGCATACCAACCAAAAATACTATTAAAACTAAACCCCAAGGCTCGCGGTCACCACGCTCTTCAGAATTGACCCAAAATATAAGCCAAGCAATAGCCGGAATTATTCCACCAAAGATGGCGCTAAAAGTTTCGCGATTAAAGCCTAAATTACCCATGGTGATACAATTAATGGTAATGTATCTTTTTCATTTATTATTTGCCAAATTTCTTCGGTAATAAATGGCATAAAAGGGTGAAGGACTCTGATGATATTCAATACAGATTCATTTAAAAATCGTGCGCAAGATATTTTTTCTTCATTTGTTCCTTGGTTAAAGATTATTTTACTTTCCTCGATGATTTTGTCTGCGAAACTATGCCAAGCATAATCGTATATTTTTTCGGCAGCTAAATGAAAACGGTATTCTTCTATATCTTTTGTTATTTCTTTGAAGATTATTTTTTGTTCATTTAAAAGATTTATTTCATTTGTTGTATATATTGTGTCTTTTGTATATTCGTATTGAAAAGTATTTTGTTTTACAAAACGAGTAATATTCCAAATTTTGTTAGCAAATTTTTTGTAGGCATTTATTTTTTCCAAAGATAAAGCCGTGTCAGATGCAATAGGTGTACCAACAATTAATGCCATGCGCAATGCATCGATGCCGTATTCATCGGCAACATCAACAGGGGAAATAACATTACCTTTTGATTTGGACATTTTTTTACCATTTTTATCTAAAACCATTCCATGCAGGTAAATGTCTTTAAAAGGTACAATACCCGTCAAATATTTTCCAAACATTAGCATTCGTGGTATCCATTTGAAAATAAGCTCTGTACCTGTTTCCATTAAATCAGTTGGGTAGTATTGCATATCAACACCATCTGGATAACCCAGTGTCATCAATGGCCATTGTCCACTGGAAAACCATGTATCAAAAGTATCCGTGTCTTTTACCCATTCATCACCTGGAGATTCTTTGGATGCTTTATATTCTTGTGTACCATCGGTATTTGTTTTAAACCACGCAGGAATTTGTATACCCCACACTATTTGACGAGAGATATTCCAATCAACTGGGTTATTCATCCAATGTCGGAAGATTTTTTCATGAGGCTCTGAAAGTATATTAAATTCTTTTTTATCAAGGGCTTTTAAAACCATTTCGGTTAATGGTTGCATTTTAACAAACCATTGTGGTTTGACTTGAGGTTCGATAGTTACACCAGTTCGTTCACATATTCTTACAGAATGGACATAGTTTTCATCTATTTTTTCCACTAATCCTTTTTCTTTTAATTTTTCTACAATTTTTTCTCTTGCCTCGGCTATTTTCATTCCAGCAAATTCTCCTGCGATAGGTAATAGTTTTCCGTCCCAGTCGATGATTTGTTCAATTTCTAAATTGTATTTTTGTGCTAAATCAAAGTCTACTTGTGAATGCCATGGAGTAATAGTCATTGCTCCGGTGCCTATTTCGGGGTCGCTGGCTTCGTCTTTAATCACAGTTGCGGTAATTGGGCCATTGATCCATTCGATGTCGATTTTTTGGCCATGAGTAAATTCAGCATATCTTTCATCATTGGGATTAACCACAACATATTTGTCGGCGAATTTTGTTTCTGGGCGAGCAGTACCTATGACAAATGGTCCGTATTTAAAATAATAAAATTTATCTTTTTGTTCAATAAATTCTGTTTCGATATCAGATAGAGAAGTTTTGTATTTTGGATTCCAATGAACGATACGGCTACCGCGGTATATCATGTTCTCATTAAACATTTTTATAAAGGTATCTTGAACACGAGAGACTACACTTTCGTCAAGAGTAAATGTATTGCGTGACCAATCACAACTAACACCTAATTTTTTCCAATCAGCTTCCATGTATTGTTTTTTGTCCATAACGAAATCATAAATTTCTTTATACAATTCATCATTCGACATTCCAAAACGGCTTCGGCCTTGTTTTTGAAGTTCTTTTTCGTAGACACCTTGGGTTTCAAATCCAGCATGATCTGAGCCTGGGACCATCAAGACTTTTCGGCCTTGCATTCGATGGTAGCGTGCAACAATGTCTTTTAATGTAGTATCCAGTGCATGTCCAGCATGAAGACGGCCATTTGCATTGGGTGGTGGCATGATTATACAGTATGATTCAGCATCAGGTTTTGTGATTCCTTTTTGTATGCAAATATCGGGATTAAAGAAACCACTTTCTTCCCACATTTTGTATATACGGGATTCGGTATCTTTTGGGTCGTAGGGCTTTAAAAGTTTGGGATTTATATCTGGATTCTCAGGATTCATATACAAAATATAACATTTATTTGATATTTTATAAAGCTTTAAGCTATTTTTAACATTCCGTTTGCTTTTAGTTCATCTTTTTGATTTTTTATTTCTTTATATAAATATTCTATCCCAGTAGCTAGTGCTATCATCAATGCATTGTCGCCGGTTAAAGACTGTAGTGGAAAATGTACATTAAAATTATATTTTTTTCCGGCATCAATTAATTCTTTTCTAAGATATTTATTTGCGCTAACTCCACCGCCAACTAACAAAATATTTGCTCCAGTTTCGTCCATAGCTTTAATTGTTTTTTTAACTAAAACTTCTATTGCGGCATCTTCAAATTCTTTTGCAATATTTATTTTGTCTTGTTCACTAATTGGATTTCCTGCCTTGTCGGTAGGCAGGCCTGCCTGCCGGCTAGGCAGTTTTTGAATATGATAAAGGACTGCAGTTTTTAAACCAGAATATGAAAAATCATAATTTTTAGAATGTAACATTGGCCGAGGAAAGTGTAATTGATCCAAAACTTCACCATTCGACTCGCTCGTCTGCGCAAGGCTTCCTGAAACACTATACCTTCGTTTAGTTTCTGCAAGTTTAGAAATAGCAGGACCACCAGGATAAGGTAAATCTAACATACGGGCAACTTTATCAAAGGCTTCACCAACTGCATCATCTAATGTCGCCCCCAGTAATGTATATTGTTGTATATGTGTTTTTTTCTTTTCACTTTCAACTTTATAACTTTCAACTTGAATCAATTCCGTATGCCCACCAGAAACCAATAGTGCGATGGCATCATTTGGGATAGGATTTAATTTTATTTCTTTATGTAAAATATCTTCTGGTAATAATCCTGAATACAAATGTCCCATCATATGATTAGTGCCAACTACCGGAACATTTAAAATTTCACCCAATGATTTTGCAAAATTTATTCCAACCCAAAGAGCCATTTCAAGCCCCGGGCCATTTGTTACTGATATTAAATCGATTTTTGGAAACTTTTCTTTTGTACAAAATTCTACCAAACCATTTGCCAGTTCAATTTCACGGTGTAAGATTTTATTTATATTTTCTATTTGTTCTTTTCCCGGAGTAATACTTGCCCATTCATCTTCTGGTATAGAAATACCGGATTCGGCAAACAGGGTATGTAGTAATGGCAAACAAGCTTTGATGTGTTCTAACTTAGCCATAGCAGGGAATACACCACCATATTGGGCATGGTACTGGGCTTGCGAAGCTGTAAAATGCCCATGAATAAGGATATTTATGTCATTATCAACATTTACCATATCCACCAATGCCATTGATGTCTCATCGCATGATGTCTCGATACTTAGAATTCGCATAGAGATAATATAGCAAAAAAGGCTTTTTATTGATAGTATATAGTAATGAAAATAACTATCTTTGGATTAGCCGGTACTGGTAAATCAACTGCCGGGAAAATGGTAGCGCTAAAATTAGATTATGCTTATATGTCTACTGGTAATATTTTTCGTGATATGGCGCGTGATCATAATATGACTTTAAATGAATTTGAAGAATTTACAAAAACTGATGAAAAATACGATAGAAATTTAGACGAAATAACAGTAACTAATTATGGTAAAGAAAACGATAATTTTGTTTTTGAAAGCCGTCTTGCGTGGCACTTTATACCAGATTCAATAAAAATAAGATTGTTTTGTGATGATGATACAAGAATGCAAAGAATTGCAAATAGAGAAAATAAAAACTTTGAACAAGTTGTGGGTGAGACAAAAGAAAGGGAAAAAATAATTTATGAAAAATATAAAAAATTATATGGACTTGAAAATATAAATAATCCTGACAATTTTGATTTAAATATAGATACCACTACCAACGATGCAAATAAAGTAGTAGAAATGATATTGGAGTTTGTGAAATAAAAAAAAGACCTTTTTAGGGGTCTATACTTCTTTGTTTAGTTCTATGATAAATTTGTTTTTGTCTCCGGGTGAGAGTAGATAGGGTAACTCAGTAAAAACTTGGACCCTATTTGGGGGGTTAAAATACTGAATCTCAATTTTTTTATTTTGAAAAATGGATTCTAAATTATCCTTAAATATGTATGAATCTATTTTCGTCCCGTGTAGACATTCATATGTTTTTGGAAATTTTTTTTGATAACTTTGGATTTCGCTCCACCCATGAATGTCGCCGAATTGTTCGTGTTTGATATAAATGAAGTTTATTTCATAAAATCTGTCTTTGGTGTAAAAAAGAAATTTCATTAATAGTATAGTGTTCTCTTTTTTACTTAAAAAAAATTCCACCATAAACTTTAAAAACTCTGTGGTTAGTATTTCTTTCATTTCTTTGAATTTTGTTTCATTGTACAGATATATTTTGACTTGTCAATGGTGGTGTGGTATGTTTAGATAAATCATAAAAAAATGAAAGCAAAAAAAGTAAAACCAAGTAGCTTGATGATGAGCCATGGGTTTAATTCAGAGCTGTCCGAAGGGGCAGTCAAAACACCTATTTTTTTGTCATCGACTTTTGTCTTCAAGTCTGCTGAAGAAGGTGCTCGGGCATTTGCCTTGGCATATGGGCTTGAAGAGTCAAAAGAGGGAGAAATTTCACCCTTAATATATGGCAGATTGAATCAACCCAATCTGCAAATAGCAGAAGAAAGATTAAATCTTTGGGAAAATGATTCCGAGGATTGTGCAATATTTTCTTCTGGACTTGCAGCCATAACAACAATATTTAATACTTTTTTAAAACCAGGTGATTTATTACTTTGTAGTAGTCCCGTGTATGGTGGAACCGACCACTATTTAAAAAAAGTTTTAAGTCAAAAGGGAATTGAAGTTATTTTCTTTAATAAAAATCAGACTATTGAGGAAATAATAGCAATAAGATACGAAAAACAAGATAAAAAAGTTGGAATGATTTATCTTGAAAGCCCAGCAAATCCAACAAATGACTTGTTTGATATATCTTTGTTTAAAAATTTGGCAGAGTCATTTTCAACAGATGAGAATAAAACTCTTTTGGTTGTGGACAATACTTATATGGGACCAATTTGGCAAAACCCAATTGTTCATGGTGCGGATTTGGTTGTTTATTCTGCCACCAAATATATAGGTGGACATAGTGATTTAATTGCTGGAGCATGTTTGGGGTCTAAAAAATTAATTCAGGAGATAAAGGTTCAAAGAACTTTTTTAGGTAATATGTCAGATCCACATACATGCTGGATGTTAACCAGAAGTCTAGAGACATTGGAGGTGAGGATGCAAAGACAAGCATTTAATGCAAATAAAATTGCAAAGTATTTGTCAAAACATCCAATGGTTTCCAAGGTTTATTTTTTAGGAAACTTAAACCCATCGCAAGATGTAAATCAATTCCAAATCAAGCAAAAACAATGCATTGGTAATGGTGCCATGATTGCGTTTGATATTGTTGGAGGGAAATCCGCAGCCTATAAATTTTTGAATTCCCTAAAACTTGCCAAACTCGCGGTAAGTTTAGGGGGTACGGAAAGCTTGGTGGAACATCCTTTCACTATGACACATGCTGATGTTACAACAGATGAAAAAATAAAATCTGGAGTGACTGAAAATATGATTCGCTATAGTGTTGGAGTCGAATTCTATAAGGATTTGATCCGAGATATAAAACAAGCTTTTGAGAAAGTAGGGAAAGACTAAAAACTTACTTGATAAAATAATGCCACATGGAAATCCATGTGGTTTTTTTAGTTTGTTTTGTCGCTTGTGTCACACATAAATTTGTTGACTCAAAAATTAGCTAAAATAAGGGGAATCGAAACTTACAGTTTCAGTACACCTTTTCGATATATTCAGAATTAAAATTCTTTATATATAACGAATGGTAAAACGTGGTGTCACACATAAATTTGTTGACTCAAATTTTGCGCGACCCCGGCTCGGCATTTTTGCCTTTCGTTATCACTCAAACAAAAATATGCCTGCGCCTTCACCGCGTAGCAAAAAATCCCAAGCAGTTGGGATTTTTTGTCGCGGTGAACTAATTATATCATTTGCGCGAACTTTTTTCCAAACAAATGACTAATAGCACATCCG
>Ga0209541_10005095_pt1 | contig 23010 bp, 24 predicted proteins | sample RifCSPlowO2_01_FD_184027 | JGI IMG/M metagenome (GOLD analysis project Ga0209541, IMG submission 184027) | Groundwater microbial communities from Rifle, Colorado - Rifle CSP2_plank lowO2_0.1 (SPAdes) (version 2) | ecosystem: Environmental > Aquatic > Deep subsurface > Groundwater | place...
ACTTAAAGAAATTGTAGACTTTCTCAAGAATCCCAAAAAGTTTCTTGATATAGGAGCTCGCATCCCTAAGGGGGTATTACTAATGGGCGCGCCGGGCACAGGCAAAACTTTGCTTGCCCGTGCTGTGGCTGGTGAGGCTAAAGTGCCTTTTTTGTATCTATCAGGATCTGAATTTGTAGAAATGTTTGTGGGCGTGGGTGCTTCCCGCGTGCGCGACTTATTTAAAATGGCCAAAAAGATCGCTCCGGCAATTATTTTCGTAGACGAGATTGATGCGGTGGGCAGGCATAGGGGATCGGGTTATGGGGGAGGCAACGATGAGCGCGAGCAGACCCTCAATCAAATCTTAGTTGAGATGGATGGCTTCGAGCCCAATGACAAAGTGATTGTGATGGCTGCAACTAACAGGCCCGACGTACTCGATCCGGCCTTGTTACGCCCGGGCAGGTTTGATAGACGGGTTGTGCTTGATCTGCCCGATGTCAAAGACCGCGAGGAGATCTTGCATATTCATGCCCGCAAAGTGCCGATGTTCGAAGACGTAAATATGAAGGTGATTGCCACACGTACGCCCGGTTTCTCGGGTGCAGATTTAGCGAGTCTTGTGAACGAAGCGGCTATTCTTGCCGCCCGCGAAGAGCGCAAAGTGATCAGTCAGTATGATCTAATCAGAAGCGTAGAGAAGGTTATGTTGGGTCCAGAACGCAAATCTCACGTGCTCTCGTTGGAAGAGAAAAAGATTACGGCTTATCACGAAGGCGGTCATGCCCTAGTTGCAAGCGTGCTGCCGCATGCTGATCCGGTGCACAAAATCTCGATTATCTCACGTGGCCGCGCGCTCGGTTATACCCTCAAGTTGCCACTAGAGGAAACTAAATTGCACAATAAGCGCAGTTACTTAGACGATATTGCCGTGGGTCTTGGTGGCTACGCGGCTGAAGAACTTGTGTTTAGAGATATCACAACCGGCGCATCGAATGACATTGCTAACTTAACTGCTCTTGCTCGCAACATGGTAGCAAGATATGGCATGAGCGAGAAAGTTGGCCCTGTGGCCTACGATGATGCTGACGCCCTTGTGCCCGGTCAGTCAATCCAGGCCAGCGCATATTCCGAAGAGATGGCGGCCACGCTTGATCGCGAAACTAAAAGAATAATTGACGAAGCGCTAACGAAAGCGGTTGATGTGCTGAAAAAGAATCGCAAAGCCCTAGATGCTATAGCAGATAAACTAACAGAAGTCGAAACATTAGAACAAAAAGACTTTGAAGATTTATTAATCCTCCACGGTATTAAACCCAAAAGGCATGCCCCGCAAAGTCAAACAAACTTGGTTGACGTCGTGGGGAAAGAAGAAAAACTATAGTCCACCCGTTTGAATTCGAAAAAATGCGCGCGGAGGGGATCGAACCCCCGACCGGGCGGATATAAGCCGCCTGCTCTACCGCTGAGCTACGCGCGCATGAAGTAATCTCTCAACACCTTAAGCCCCATTATAACCCTCTTGTGCAATCGAGTATCGCCAAGTATTACATTGCATGTTCCATGGCCGAACCCACCTTTGTAGGTTATCGACCGGAACGTTGTATCTTTAATATATGGCCGTCTAAACTGACTAAGGGGGATTCCCAGTGTATTTGACCAGAAATCTGTTTCTTTTTCAATGTCCATGTCCTTGTATAAGTGGAGTCTAACTGCTAGTTTACTTTTAGGTATATCAGCAATTGATTGAAGCCATGCGATAAATGTTTTAAGCACAGATGGATCAGTGTTAGCCATGATTACTTGTGTTGGGCTTGTTTTTGATCCCTCTCCCCAATATAGAAATAACCCAGCAATAAATAAATCTCTCTTCGAAAGAGGAAGAATGCTTTGCTTTTCTTCTTCATATATTTCGGATAATATTTTCTCTCGCTGGGTTTTTCTGGTGTTAATGTATTTCTCTATTCGAATTGCGCTCCAGTCTCTTAGTTCTCGCAGCCTTTTTTCTGGCAGAGGGTAGGCAGACAACCAGTTACTTAGAGTACTCTTATTGATCGAAGTTATCTGACGAATTTGAGAATAACTCATACCCTGTCGTCTTAGTTCGAGAACCCTTATTTTGTCTTTCGGTCGTGCCACTTTGTGATCTTATGCTTATCAGTTATATTAATTATAACTTAAAGGTTCGTTTTTAAAGAAAAGTTATCCTCATTACTTCAAACAGAGCTTTACGTCGAGACTATCCGTGCTCTGGTTCGCCCTGTAGTTCTTCAATCATAAATCTCGCTTTCTCTTTAAGTGCCCGGCTGGCCTTTTCGTCGCTAAGATCGGGCTCTTGCAGGCCGTATTTGGTGCAGATCTCGCTTATCCTTGGTTCGACGTTTTCAATATTAACTCCTACAAGTTTCCCGTCGAGCCTTGCCATGAGGAGGCTCTCCAGTTCTCCAAAGTCTTTTACTTTTTCTTCCTTCGTCCAAGTCACTCCCTCTTTCTTGCCTGGTTGAGTATTCATATCTGCGTATTATAGCACGTCTTTTTATTAACCAGTATGTGCTCTATAATACTTGAGTATGAAGCGTAAAGTAAGGTCATATCTTATAGTGCTCGTTGTTCTAACTATCCTTACACTGCTTCTAATCGTCCTTCCCCGTTTATTTACGGATAGCAAAGTAGAGGTTAATCCATCCACTAACAGGGCGTTCTCTCTCAATGACCAACCCAGATCATCTGACGGTTATCTTGATATCGTCGTCATTGATGCGCTTTATGGTACAAGTGCAACGGCTCAGAAAACTTTTGACAAAGATGTAGGCGGGATCTTCAACTTAATTTCTACCACTTCGCCTTTCAAAGAACGCAAAGCCCAAATTAGATTTTCAAAAGTTTTCACTGGGCTCAACTTTGGTTGTGTGACCCAATCATCTACATCAACCATAGGTTGCGATTCTAATCAAGTTTTTGCCGAACTAGGTAATCGCGGCATCGAGTACGACAAAGTTATTTTGCTTATGAATGCTCGCGGCGGTGCCGGCCACGCAGACTTAGGTGCCACTCTGGCTAAGGTTCCTCGAGTTAGTCCGGGTAGCACTGTACACGAACTGGGACACATGCTAGGCCTTTACGACGAATACATTGTTTATAGAAGTGTCGCTCCCTTTACTGGCACAGATTCAAATGTTTATTCTGGAACGCCCCCGAGTAGCACCTGGATAGATTGGGGCATTGCTACTCAATATACGATAGGTTGTCTATATAGAGGCGCTTATTGCGCGTCTGTTACAAGTGCAATGCGAAGTGCAAAAATTAATTACTTCAGTCCTGCCGGCGAGTATGTTATTAATCAAAATTTAGATGCTATTGTTGGTCCCTCGCCCGCGCCATTCCTGCGACTATCCACCAACAGAACTATAGTCAAAAAGGGCGCGAATCTTAATCTGGGCTGGTTTAGTTTCGGCGCTACAAGTTGCACAGCGAGCGGGGAGTGGTCGGGTTCCAAGCCCACCCACGGTTATCAAGCTATTACCCTTAATCAATCAGGCACTTACACATTAACTTGCACAAATGGCCCTCTCGCACAAACGAGGAGCGTGTACTTAATTGCAGATGACCAGGTGCCATTTGTGGATACGCCCGTTGTCGCTCCGGTTAATTCTCTTGGCAAGCTTGAGAAAGGGGTCACAATTTCTACAACGGCAAGTGACAACATAGGCTTGGCTTGGGTTAGGTTTTTCGTAGATGGACGTTTGCTCGCCACAGACAAAAAACTTCCATACGCAGCGGGTTGGAATACCAAAAAGACAATCAACGGCCCGCATACCATAATTGCCGAAGCCACTGACCTGGCGGGGCATGTTTCGACCAGTAGCCCTACGATGGTGAGCGTAGATAATATTAACACTGCTCCAACGGTAGATCTTGGACCTGATAGGGTGGTTCAGCCCGGGAACGTGCAACTTGTGGCCAAGATTATCGACGATGCGTTACCATACCCATGGCGACCAACTTTTAAGTGGAAAATGTTAAGTGGTCCTGGCCCAGTCAAATTCAATACTACAGTAAAAAGTACGGTGACGGCCACGTTCTCTGTTCTTGGCACTCACGAGTTCGAAGTGGTTGTATATGATAGGCAATATTATGCTACCGACACAATGTTTGTGATTGTAGATAATGCTCCTATTACTAGCGCCACTAGTTCTCCGATCCAAACCGTGGTTACTCTGCCAAAGAATGTTGCCAGAAGAAACGTTACTATTAATGCCATCGGTCGGGCAATTACAGTCTCTTGGAGCAAAGTAAGTGGCCCGGGTGAAGTAGAGTTTAGCAACTCTGATTCGTTCTTCACTAATATCTCAGTAGATACACCCGGCGATTATGTTATCAGACGGAAGGTGACAATTTCCGGCAGGAAATCTATTGATACAAATTTTGCAGTAACAGCAAATGATTAGGTTTTATAAGTTAATTATTTTGCTTCTTGCTGGGTCAATCTTTTGGGTTTGGCAACCCGCCTTTTCTCAAACAAACACTAATAAGTGCAACTTCACTCTTAATTTGCGCCAGGGCATGACCCACACGCGGATAAGAGACTTACAGAAATTTCTCAATTCCCACGGCGCTGTGCTAGCCCCTTCGGGTCCGGGTTCTAAAGGTAACGAGACAGATTACTTCGGCAGCCGCACCTTCGCCGCTGTTATCAAGTGGCAGAATCTAAACTACAAAACTGTACTAGTGCCAGCGGGGGTCAAGACGGGAACTGGCTTCTTTGGTGTTTACTCTAGGGCTCACGCGAATAAACTTTGTATGCAAGGAGGCGAGATCAGCAAAGACAAAGTCGCAACCTCTACAAAGAAAGTATCAACAACAACACTGCCCACTTCTACCAGTACTACCGATATCGCGCAAGTATTTGATGAGATAATCGATGAAAATGTATACAGCGACTTGTATTTTGATCAAGTTGATTATGAAGGTGGTGAAGATGACGTGGATGATGATGGCGTAATTTATTATAAAGATCTTGGAGAAACTTTTGACACCACAGATCAAGAAATAGAGCAAGATATAGAGCAAGACATAGAATCGCAAGACGAAGAAGATCTTGCTGACGAGACTTTTGTCTTCGGACCAGTGGACACAAGCAACGCTAATGTCGGAGCGTCCCCGGTCGCTAGTACTAATACTGATGTGATCATTACTCTTGATCCGGTGGGTATAAATTTGGGAGTGCCAATAGGCGAAAATATAAGCGTTTCTTGGACCAAAGTAAGTGGACCGACTGATGTGATCTTTAGCGATCCGGAATCTCTAGTGACGGATGTGACTGTCTATAGCATAGGTAGTTTCTTGTTGCGCCGTACTATATATCAAGAAGGAATTGCCCCAATAGTTTACGACTATATTTTCATAGTCCAGTAATCGTTTTTAAGTTACTGTGGACAATAAGGTTGTGCTTATAAATGGGGGGGGTCATACTTAATGTTAGTCATTATTAGTAATTTAAGAGAATTAAAGCCGTGGATAACAACAATGACAAGGGCTTGCACTATGCCGTATGGGCCACACTGCTCGTGGGTCTCGTAACTCTAGTGCTCGTTTACAATCATGCCAAAGTGAAAGTGAGTGTTTCCGAGTCTGACGCAGCTAATTTTGCGGGTGATTACGAGATCCCACCATACGATATACCAGATGAGGCTCTTGATTCGATGCTCACTCAACCCGTCGCTCCCGAGGAAGTTTCCGAGGCTGACGAAATTTCTGCCGATGACTTAACTGCCTCTGTCGATGATGCCCTAGACAATATAAGTTTGATTAAACTTAAGATTACTCTCTCTCCTGACCCGGTTTACGTGGAGGCTCCAACTATTATCAGGGGAAAGAATATTACTCCTTCCAAAGAGTGGTGCATGAAGACGCCCGGTTCTATTCAGGGCGAGTGTGGGGTTGGTCAGCGTCTGACGCAGGTAGACGGTCCGGGAAGGGCTACCGTTCAAGCCTGGAGCACTGGTGACTACGCTGTCATGTTCGATAAGCCTGGGGCATACACATTGCGCTATACGTACATTTTCTTCCCCACACCAATTGATAAAACGAGGCCACCTCGACGCTATCTGGGACCGGACAACACTTTCCCTGTCTATTACACTATTAGCTTGCCTCCCCAGACGCTTACTTCTGACGTTACTGTGACAGTTCTGGATCAGAGTGTAACCACAGATCCGAAGGCTCCTACGAACAAAGATATCACTGTTAACGCTGGGAAAGATCAAAGTGCCAGAGTCAAGAGAGCAATGTCGTTGATCTCAAGAAATGATCACACGTACAGCTTCGTTACCACTCGGTGTGTCGGTCAACCCAAGGGATATTGTTCTGAATATCAGCATGCCGTGGAGGCTTGGACAAAAGTTTCTGGCCCAGGTTCAGTTGTATTTACTCACGGCACATTCCGATGCCCAACCGGAGCTAATAATGGCGAGCCTTGCAATACTAAAGCCAGATACACCCCCACTTATTACCCTGGTTTTAGGCCCAACTCAATAACATTTTCTGAACCAGGAACTTATGTAGTTCGCTACAATGTCTACGATGATCAATACGGCTACGCCTACGACGAGAAAACTGTCACAGTTAAGTAGGAAAGTATTTCTGATTTTCATCTCAATTTTCTCGCGCGAAGATCGGCTCGCACCCGTGTGAGCCGATCTTCTTTATATTGCCGGTTGTTATATAATAGTTAGGTGAAGGTTACGGATATAATGACACGCGATGTGATCACTGTCTCGCCCGGAGACTCTATTGTTGTTGCGGCTGAGAAGTTGTTCTCGCACGGGCTTGAGGGCTTGCCGGTGATTGACGAGCATGGAACGCTGGTCGGTTTGGTGACGCAGGGCAACTTGGTGGCCCAGAAAACTAATATCCACCTGCCAACACTGCTTGTGATCTTCAAAGAATTTGACCTATACAGAAAAGACAAAAAGTTTGCCAAAAAAGAGATAGATAGACTGATCTCACTTAAAGTCTCTGACGTCATGAACACCGAGCCGCCCTTACTCTACGAAGGGGAGTCGGTAGATCGAGCCATAATGCATTTAAGTCGGGTACACGGAGTTAACCCGACATCTATTGTGACAGAAGCAAGGAGGTTGCTTGGAGTTATTACCAGACGTGACCTGTTTAAACTCTACAAAGAGATCTCACCCGAGATAGCCCCAGACATGCCCGCACCATCCCTTTTGGTGGATAACAGAGTGGGAGTCTTTATGCGTGAGTTTAAGAACAACTTCCTATTCATCGCTCGTTGGCGCACCAGAGCCTGGATTATGGCCAACGTTTTCTTTCTTCTCGTCGGAATTATCGTGGCCGCGATTCTTATGCTACGCGTTACCTTTAATTAACGGAGTAATTTAATTAACCACCACCACTGCACGAACTGGCTCCGCAGACCTCAACGCATTTATCCGCGCTGCGCCAACCGCACGCTCCTGCTTCAAAGCCCTTGCAACAAACATCGCTGTCTCCGCGATCACTTCTCATGTTAAATACTTGGCCAGTAATCTGTCCCGAGGAACTCTCCTCGAAGCTTATGGAATATTCCGTGCCTTCGATTGGAAAAGTTTGCCCGTCCAGAGTGCTTCCTTCCTCCTGGGTCAAATAATTAGTGTCTACCAAGATGTTGGTGGCCTTGCTCGTATTCAGTTCTACTCCCACTCGCAGATATTGAACTAGCACCAACAAGGTAATCACGCTTACTATGAAAGTAAGCACTGGCAAAACGCGAGTCATTTTATGTGGTTCTGATTCCATTTGACTATTTTTGATTATTGATTAATCGTTAGCTTGTCGAATCAAATTCTAGCACGTTTTGCTATCTACTTAACCTAACTTATCCACCTTTATTCAAAATGATGCTTCAATACGCTCACGACTGCAAGTTGTGGGTGCTTTGATAGTTCGGAGTCTTGTTCGAGAATAAGGCGTACCTCTGTGCGGGCGGCTTCGACCATCTTCAAATTCTGGAGGGCTTCCATGCCTACATCGGAGAGGCCCCATTGTTTGCCACCCCCTAGGGTGCCCGGCCCGCGTAGCTTGAGATCTTCTTCAGCCAGATCAAACCCAGATTTTGCTTGTCCGATCGCCTTGAGGCGATTTAGGACTTTCGAGTTGCGACTTTCTGTTGATGTAAATAAATAGCAATGCGCTTGATGACTTGAGCGCAGGACGCGGCCTCTTAACTGATGCAATTGAGCTAGGCCGAATCTCTCGGCCCCCTCTATCACGATCATGGTAGCATTGGGCACATTCACGCCCACTTCTATTACACTTGTGGCAACTAAAATATTAATCTCGTTGTTTGCGAATTCTTGCATGATCTCATCCTTTTCACCCGCACTCATCTTGCCGTGCAAACCTGCCACTACTAATTCCGGAAATATTTCGTTGCCCAACTTTTCAACTTCACTCGTCACGTCTTTAGTCTCAAGGGCAAGTTCTTTCTCTGGATCTGGTTCATTAATTCTAGGGCATATGACGTAAGCCTGCCTTCCGTTTTTTATTTCCGTGCGCATGTGCTCATAAACTGCTGTGCGGCCTGCGGGGTTAACTATTTTTGTAATAATAGGCTTACGCCCCGGCGGTGACTCATCGAGAAGTGTCAAATCCAGATCACCATATATTGTTAGAGCCAGTGTGCGCGGGATTGGTGTTGCTGTCATAGACAATAGGTGAGGCTTATATTGAGCCGTATTCTCTCTCAGCGGTTCAACCGCTGAGGTCTTGCTAGTTAGGGCGGCTCTTTGTTTGGTGCCGAACCTGTGCTGCTCGTCTATAATTACGAGTGCCAAGTTCTTGAATTTTACAGATTCGGTAATGAGAGCGTGGGTACCGATAACGATACTCATACTGCCATCGGCAATCCATTTCAAGAGTTGCGTGCGAGATACATGAGTGTGGCCAGATATATCTACTTTGCTCGGAAACTTTCTGCATTCTGATCCGGTCAGCAACCCGATCGAAATATCTAAATGTCTAAATATCGAAATAAATGTATCGAAGTGTTGTTTGGCTAATATTTCCGTAGGGGCCATGTACGCAACCTGAAGATTATTTTGCACAACTGCATATGCCGCTTGGGCGGCCACATATGTTTTGCCGCTGCCCACATCGCCCTCCAATAAACGCATCATGGGATGCGCGCGCTTCATGTCACTTAAAATTGCCCCCAGTGCTTGGTCTTGGGCCTGGGTGGGCGTGAAGGGAACTGGCAGGATAGGTGTGTCTTTAATCTGATAAGCTCCAGCTTCCTCATATGCAAGGCGCGCTTTCTGCCTAGCAAGTTGGATGAAGAAAATTTCTTGAAACGAGAAGCGTTTTCGTGCCGCCTTAGCATCACTCTCGCGCTTGGGGCTGTGTATGAAGATGAGGGATGACTGGAGAGTTGGCAGTTTGTATTTATTGAGAATGTTGGCCGGTATTGGGTCCACCAAACTCTCGACTACGCCAGACTTGAGAATTTTCTGTATTGCGTAGGTGAGCCAGAGGCTTGAGACACCGTGGGATTCAGGATAAATTGGCATTAAGTTACCGAGTAACCCGCGGTTACCTGGTAACTGGAACAGGGGACCCGTCATGTCAGTGCCGTTTGCAAGTTCGATGGCGGGATTAGTATATGAAAGCGAGCCTTTATATTCTTTTGACTTGCCAGATAAACGCACTAAACTTCCTTCGGGAAATTTTTTGGCCATGTAGGCTTGCGAGAACCAGATAGCCTTAATTCTCTTGCCAGATAAGTCTTCGAGCGTCATCTCGGCCATAGGCACGCGCTTATGCCAACCCTTGCGTGTGCCCTGCGAAATAACTTTCGCCACCACACTCTCACTTTGGTTAGCATACCGAGCAGGGAAGTGCATCAGCAAGTTCTCGATAGTTGTAAGTCCCAGCTTTTTGAGAGCTTTGACTTGTGCAGGTTTAAGTCTGAAATGTTGCGTGATTAGATCTTGTGGGAGCATGGCGTTGACATTATACCCTTGGAGGTATATAATACCCAGTATGTTACGGTTTGTTGCTATTATTGCTCTGGCTATTTTCGCTTCTGTGGCTCTTTATGGAGTCATTGCTCCGCACGGCCTTTGGCATGAGTCTGGATGTCTGTCGGCCATCGCCTTCAATCAACCCTGTCTAGCCGCATCACTTGATGGCCACCTCAAACTCTTTTCGATGTTCGGTTTGGTTTTGCCGATTTTGCTTCTGCTCGCTGTAGTCCTATTAATTTTTGCAGTTAGTTTATTTAGTCCACCTCCGCTTTCGTATAATAAGATTAGATTTTGGTTGCCCGAATATAAAAAATCTTATCTTGATAGATTCATAATCTGGCTCTCACGTAAAAACAAAAGTCCAACTGCTGTTTAAGTTCTTACTTAACAGTTAAGTTGCGACTATGAAAAATTCAATTCTCGTTGCTGTTATCCTAGTAATTATCTTAGGTAGTCTCGTTTGGCTCGCCGCGCCGAAGTCAGGCGAAGGTGAGTTGGATAACGAACCTGTGACTTCAACCACGTCACTATCCGCCGATAAAACTTTCTACGACTTCGGTACAATCAGTATGAAAGATGGCAAAGTAAGTACAGTATTCGTACTTACTAACGGCACCGATTCACCAGTTAACACCACCAAACTCTACACATCTTGCATGTGTACTACCGCACAGTTCAAACAAGGTGAGCAAACGTCAGACGAGTTTGGCATGCCCGGCCACGGCTCCGTACCACCCATGGTGCGCACTATTGCTGCGGGTGAGACGGTGGAGATTGTTGCCACATTCGATCCGGCCGCGCACGGTCCGGCTGGTGTGGGTGTGATCGAGCGCGTCATTCGGCTTGAAACAGATAAGGGCGTTACAGAGTTAAACTTCCGCACCAATGTCATTCCTTAAATCATTCCTAAAAAAGCCAGGCGTCCTCGCTATTAGTACAGGCGTACTTGTGGCGCTCGCAGCGTTCCTGAAGTGGGGTTCCGGCAGTGCGGACCTTATCTGGCAGATAAGTGACGGGGGCAAATGGCTCCTACCTTTAGTCTCTTCCTCAGCTCTAATCGACAGCATCAATCCATGCGCCTTCTCTGTGCTACTGCTTACAATAGTTGTGCTTGTTGGGCTTGGCAAATCTCGCGGGCAACTTCTCAAGTTCGGCTTAGTCTACATCACCGGCCTCTATGTGGCGTATTTCCTGATTGGCTTGGGGCTTTTGCAGGCGTTGCATATCTTCAGCATTCCTCACTTCATGGGCAAACTAGCCGCGCTTATCCTAGTTGCGATCGGTATCTTGAGTGTTATAAGCGCTATCTTCCCAAAGTTTCCGATCATCTTCAAGATTCCCGATTCTGCGCACGGAAAGATTGCGGTGCTCATGGAGAAGGGCACACTGCCTGCCATGTTCTTGCTTGGCGCTCTGGTTGGTCTGTGCGAATTCCCTTGCACGGGTGGCCCGTACCTGGCCGTGCTCGGTCTCTTGCACGACACTACTACGTACATGACTGGTGTTGGATATCTTGTTTTCTACAACGCGATTTTCGTCCTGCCGCTACTCGTGATTCTGGTTCTGGCTGCACGCACGGGGGCGCTTGAGAAGTTACGTGCTTGGCAGAGGAGTGAGAGCAAGTCTATCCGCATGGCCGCCGCAGTGGCTATGATTGCCCTCGGACTCATTATTTACCTCTTCTAATTATTGTTGATCATGAACTTAATTACGAACTTAATCAAAAAGATTTGCCCCATCTGCGCACTCACAGCAAGTACTTGGGTAGTACTGCTTATCTTGCGATATTTCGGTTACCCGGTATCCGAAAGCCTGATCGCCTTACTTATGGGTGGCAGTGCTGTAGGCATAAGCTACGTGCTCGCTAAACCACTTAGCGCCCAGGGCGCTAAGTGGTGGAAACTCTCGGGTATTCCGACTGCCTTCCTGGGGATGTGGCTCTTGTTGCACTACCATGTCGGTTGGTTCATCTTCGTTGCCATCATGTACTTATTAATTTACTTAAGTTTCAAAGGTCGCACTCATAAGTTAAACCTTACCCCGCGAAGCTCGGAGAGCGAAGTGGGGAAAATCGAACATGAACTTGAAAATTGTTGCTAGTATCGTTGCCCTTGGTTTAGTTGCTTTCGCCCTCGATTATGCAAGTCCACCCAAAGTAATTGAACAGTTGTCAGTAGCATCGACCGGGGTCCTTATTCCTTGGGGTGATCTGTCGGCTAAATTAATTGAAACTGGGGTGGTAGATGAGACCAAATTTCCCCAAATCAGGGATCTTAAAGGAGACGTTACCGTGACGCCAGAGAATAATCGCGTCGTACTTAATGCTCTGTGGGCCTTCGGTTTAGCCAACAAAAACGAGGTGCTCACAGATGGACCAATTCAGGATAGGGAAGGTGGGGCGGGAAGTTTCGCCTCAACTGGTGGCTGGACAATTTCGGTGGGGGATCCCATGAGCCACTTTGCTGCGCACGAGTTTATTTCGCTCACGACAGAACAACAGATGCTTGTTGAGAAAATGAGTAAAAGCATCTACCGTCCATGCTGTGGCAACTCTACTTACATGCCCGATTGCAATCACGGCATGGCCATGCTGGGACTCCTTGAGCTGATGGCGGCAAGTGGCGTAAGCGAGGACGAGATGTATGATCAGGCACTTGTTATGAACCGCCTCTGGTTCCCGGGTCAATACGATCGCATTGATGAATATTTCAGTCTTGGTTATGCCGAAGCAGATACTCCCGACCCCCGCACCCTGCTCTCAGCTAAATATTCCAGCGCGCAGGGTATGCAAAATGTCCTTTCTCGCGTTGCGCCCAAACCAGCAACTAGCGGTTCCGGCTGCGGAGTGTAAAGGAATGGTACACAGACTAACTTGTTGTCCACAGCAGGGCGCTTGACAGATAGGGAAGGGGGGTATAGGGTATACCTATGTTAGATAAAAAATTGAAAAATCGGGCTATTCACAGAGCTAGGATAATCGCCGGTCAATTAGAGGGCTTAATAAAGGCTATTGAGAAGGAGGAGTACTGCCCGACCCTCTTGGAGCAATCCCTCTCTATTCAAAGGTCGCTCAAGAGTCTCGACGCCTTTCTCTTGGAGAATCACTTGCAAACGCACGTCAAGCGTCAAATGCAAAACAAGGGTGGTGACAAAAGGGCGATCAAAGAATTGATTAGAATATACACGCTATCAAATAAGTAATTTCCTAACGTGAAGATCAATCTAAAAAAGTTCCTTAGGAAGATAGGAATGCATGTTGAGCCGGAGGGAAAAGCGTTAGACGTGGTCTGCGGCATGGAGGTTAATCCTGCGCATACTAAATTCCATGTTGAGTATAAAGAGGAGGTGTATTATTTCTGCAGTTTGAATTGCAAGAATCATTTCGTCAATGATCCTGAAAAATATGTCGGTTAGCTAATTAACTTACAAACATGAAACCATCAAAATTAATGCATATTGCCAGTGTCATCGTAGGTGTCATTGGAGTAGTTACATTTCTTGGTGCGGTCTTTGGTGGGGGTGATGATTTAGTATTCGGAGTTACAAAAATAGACGCCCTACTTTGTTCCGGCATCCTGTTTCTTATCGCAATCTGGGGCCAGATCGGAGCTATCCACCACATGATGCTTGAGAAGCGTGGAGAGATGGTTTAATAAAATTATGGAAAAATACATTGTATGGATTTTACTGTCGGTGTGCGTCGGAATGCATGTCTGGATGATGCGCAAAGGTCATCATGGAGATCACAACCATGGCGATCATAAGGATCATGAGAACGATGGACATGGAGATGATAAAAAATTAAACTAGAGTTATGAATAAAAATCTTATTATTGCGGTGATTGTCGGGATTGTTGTTGGAGGTTTTGTGTGGGAAGGTGTTCGATCGGATTCATGGAATGGCATGATGGGGTCGGTTAATGTGGGCAGCATTGATCGGCATTTCATCGAGCAGATGATTCCGCATCATGACGATGCCATTACAATGGCAGAGCTTGCGCTCACGCGTACAAAACGACCGGAGATAAAAAACCTTGCCACAGCGATCGTGACAGCGCAAACCAAAGAAAACAATCAAATGAGAACATGGTATCAAGATTGGTATGGACAAAAGGTGCCCGTTCTCAACACAAGCATGGGCGGCCATGGCATGATGCACGGAGGCATGATGAGTGGTGATACGGATTTCTCAACTCTCGAAACATCCATAGATTTTGATCGTGATTTTATCCGCGAAATGATCCCGCACCACCAGATGGCCGTGATGATGGCATCAATGTTGATTGGCTCCACTGAACGTCCGGAAATGAAAAAGCTTGGGCAAGATATCATCGAAGCGCAAACCAGAGAGATCGAACAGATGAGAGGATGGTATTCACAATGGTATTAAATAATAATTAACCAAAAAATATGTATAACATGATGAATGGATATGGAAGCTATGGTTTGATGGGAGGCTGGGGAGTGGGGCACGGCATTGTAGCTCTGATCACACTTGTTCTTTTCTGGGCGCTGATGATCGCCGCCATCGCCGCGCTTTGGGCTTGGTATAAGAAGAATAAATGAGCAATCACGAATTCTATAAGTGCCAGGAGTGCGGTATGAAATACACCGATAAAGCGTGGGCGGAGAAATGCGAGGCCTGGTGCAAAGAACACCACACCTGCAACATTGAAATCATCCAGCACGCAGTGGAGAGTGAAGTGATAACGGAATAAAATAATGAGAAAAATACACAAAATCGCACTATTTGAAGGCCAGAAAATCCGTCGCCATTGGGATGGCAATAAGGAGCTTTGGTATTTTTCTGTTATTGATATTGTCCAGGTATTGACTGGCAGTTCGATACCTCGTCGCTATTGGTCCGACTTAAAAATAAAACTGAAACAGGAAGGCAGTCAGTTGTACGAGAAAATCGTACAACTGAAAACGTTCTTTTGCCCTTGTGCCATATGGATAATTTAACACCATATGGTTACGATTCCCACTAATTACCTTACAATATATAACATGGAAACCACAAAAATTGCTTTATTCAAAGGTAAGGGAATCAGAAAAACCATTCACAACAACGAATGGTGGTTTGTGGTTGAAGATGTAGTTTTGGCTCTCATTGATTCTTACGATGTCAAACAATATATCCAACGTATGAAATCACGAGATCCGGAATTGAGCAAAGGGTGGGTACAAATTGTACATACCCTTGACGTCCCTACGAAAGGTGGCAAGCAAAAGATGAATTGTGCAAACCCAGAAGGTCTCTTCCGCATTATCCAATCTACCCCATCCCCAAAAGCAGAACTATTCAAACGTTGGCTCGCCAAAGTGGGCTACGAACGTATTCAGGAAATTGAAGATCCTGAGCTTGCTACCAAACGCACGAGAATGCTTTACAAGCTCAAAGGCTACTCCGATGATTGGATTGAAAAACGTATGCGCGGCATTGCGATTCGTGAAGAATTGACTGATGAGTGGCAAAAGCGTGGTGCTCGTGAAAAGCGCGACTATGAAATCTTGACCGCTGAAATTTCCAAGGCAACATTTGGTGTTACTCCAAGTGAATACAAGAAACTCAAGAACCTCAAGCGCCACAATCTCCGCGATCATATGGATGATCTGGAACTGATCTTTACGATGCTCGGTGAGCGCTCTACGACAGAAATCCATCGCACGGAAGATTCAAAAGGTGTGCCGAAGCTAAAGAGTGATGCCAAAGCTGGTGGCGACATAGCCGGCGGAGCACGGAAGAAACTGGAAAAGCGATTAAAACGCTCGGTAGTATCAAAGAAAAACTTTTTGAAAGCCCAGGAGAATAATAAATTAATACCATGATCTACACCTGCCCGATGCATCCGAATATTCAGCAAGATAAGCCGGGGATATGTTCAGAGTGCGGGATGACATTGGAACCTATCAATGAACCGCAACAAGAGCAACGGAAAATAAAACAAATTTTTGATGACGCCGAGAAAGAATTGAAAAACTTAATCAAAGGCAATGCATAATCACGAAAAACTACCAACTACTTCTATACAAGAAGTCCCAGAACGTGGCATGGAGAACCGAGAACAAATTGGCGGAAGTTTTTTGAAATTAGAACAACTGGCAAAACAAGCTGATTCTGATCCAAAGAAAAAAGCAAAAGCTCAATCTATCTTGCGCAAGACAGCTCGTGCGTTGCTAAAAACTGCTAAAAGAATGGCGATCGGGACAGCACTCGTTGGCGCATACGCGGCAGTTGACCTAGAAAAACCAGAACACTTTCAGGACAAAAACCTTGCTCAGCAAGAACTAAAAGAAAAAGGAATTACTTCAGAACAGCGATACAGCGGATACAAGCCAGGGATTTCGGAAATCTTGTATCGTGGAACTAGCCCTCTCGGGTATCAGGGTAATGCAGATCCAGAAGGTTTTCTGGGTGGATTTTTTCTTTTTTTGGAAAATAAAGGTATTCCCAATACTCATGCGGTTCAGCAATTTGTTCCCAACCTAATGCTTGGGAGGCAATATCGCGCTGAAAAGTATGAAGAAGCGCAAAAAGCGTCCGAGATGTCCCATTCAGAAGAAGAGAGATTAAAAAAATTATTCCAAGAATACTCGAGGCGGTCTTATGAGAATGCTTGGGGCAGCGATTATGACCTCAATCCACCTCCGAATCCTGAACATCAAAAAGCGCTCGATGACGCATGGCGTTTGTATCTCGGCATGCCACAACAACATGGCTCATTCGATGTTTCAGATTTTAAACCCTCAAAGGACAAGGAGGATAAATATTACTATAAGATCAACAGATTCTGGGATTCATTTTTTGCGCAAAGTTTTGGAGTAAGCGATGATGTTATTGATTGGAAAGTTTTGGCGAGTTTCACTCCCGAGCAAAGGACGGAGTACATTCGTCTTCAGAAACCCGAGTCCGGATTAAAAGGCAAGGTGGAACTTATTCAAAAATTTGGGAAAAACGGAGAGATGATTTTTCAGGGTACTCAAATAGCTGAAGATGGCGGTGATGTTATGTTCCACTACAAAGTCAGTTTGGGAAAAGACACCAAGGGCAGTTACATTTCCTATTATGATAAATGGGATTTAGCATCTTTTTTGGCGACTAATCCTTTAACACGCGGAATAGGAAGACCATTCGAGATTTATGACCGACTTTATTATGATCCCATTACGTTCGAAATAGTTGGTTCCAATCAAAACCTATGATCTACACCTGCCCGATGCATCCGAATATTCAGCAAGAGACACCTGGCATGTGCCCGGAGTGCGGGATGAATCTTGTCAAAATTAAAAATGGAAATATCAAAATGGAAAATGGGCATGCGGGGCATGATAAGCATCAAGGACATCATACACAAGATTTTCTCACGAAGTTTTGGATCAGTTTGGTTTTGACAATTCCGGTTGTGATATGGAGAGATGAGCGGTGGATTACGTTTGTGCTGGGGTCCATCGTCTTTTGGTACTGTGGCTGGGTGTTTTTGGCAAGTGCGTGGCGAGAGCTTCGCGCAAAGTTGCCGGGCATGATGACGCTCATCGCTCTCGCGATTGTTTCCGCCTACTCATATAGCGTCTATGTTACTGCAACTGGCATGGACATGGCCTTGTATTGGGAACTCACGACGCTCATCACCATTATGTTGCTTGGTCACTGGATCGAAATGCGTGCGGTAAGTGGTGCACAAGGTGCTTTGAAAGAGCTTTCCAAACTTATGCCGGACGAAAAGGTGAACGTGGGCGATATCGTCTCCGTAAAACCAGGTGGGCGAGTGCCTGCTGATGGCGTTGTCGTCGATGGAGAATCGGAAGTAAACGAAGCGATGATCACCGGCGAATCTGCTCCGGTAGCTAAATCCAGCGGATCAAAAGTCATTGCGGGAACGATCAATGGGGACGGTGCATTTAAGATGAAAGTTACTGAAGTAGGGGAGCACACTTTTTTGGCTGGCGTGATGCGTCTGGTGCGTGAGGCGCAGGCGAGTAAATCGCGCCTACAGATGCTCTCTGACAAAGCGGCGCTGTATCTCACCTTTATTGCGATTGGCGCCGCGATCATCACGGCTATTGCTTGGGCAAGTGCGGGTGCCACTGTCGCTGTCACGATGTCGTTTGTCGTTGCCGTGCTTGTCATTGCCTGTCCGCACGCTCTTGGTTTAGCCGTCCCGCTGGTCGCTTCCATTTCCACCACTATGGCCGCCCGCAGTGGCTTTTTGGTGAAGCAACGCTTGGCACTGGAGGCGGCACGAAACATAGACGTAGTGCTTTTTGATAAAACCGGGACGCTAACCGAGGGCGCGTTTGGTGTCACCTCGTATTCATCTGACGAAGCGCTTGCTCTGGCCGCCGCGGTAGACGCGCACTCTGAACACCCGATTGCTCTGGGGATTATCACCGAAGCGAAGAAGCGCAAGCTTGTGATCAAAGAGTCAAAAAACTTTAAACGTATTCCGGGTATCGGTGGCGAAGCGGAAGTAGAAGGTAAAAAAGTTTTTGTGGGTCATCGCGGAGGAGCGGATATTATTGTAGAAGTAGATGAAAAACAAATCGGCACGATTAAAGTTGCCGACAAAATCCGGCCTGAAGCAAAAGAGGCACTCAAGGCGCTCAAAGAAATGGGACTGAAACTTGCCATGGTCACCGGCGATTCTGAAGAAGTTGCGCAGAGCGTGAGTAAGGAACTTGGCCTAGACGAATACTTTGCCCGAGTGATGCCGGACCAGAAATCAGAAAAAGTGCGAGAGCTCCAGAAGCGCAACATGCGTGTGGCCATGATCGGCGACGGGATCAATGACGCGCCAGCACTCACCCAAGCTGATGTGGGCATTGCCATTGGCGCGGGAACAAACGTGGCTATCGAATCTGCCGGCATTATCCTGATGCGCTCCGATCCGCGAGATATCGCTAAGATTATCCACCTCTCACGCCTAACGTACAGGAAGATGATCCAAAACCTCTGGTGGGCGGCAGGATACAACATCGTGGCCCTGCCCCTTGCCGCTGGGGCGCTCGCCTTCAAGGGTGTAATTTTGCAACCCGCCGTAGCAGCAATTCTCATGTCCGCGAGCACCGTGATTGTGGCAATCAATGCTGTTCTCCTGCGCCGCAGAGTTCTTTAGGTGTATAACTTTGTTTGATTGGATTGAGTGGGGGAGTACACTTTAGGTATGTTGGATATCCTACTTGCTAAGCCAGTTCTGATCGGCTTGCATTTGGGTTTTGCTATTTTAGGCATTGACGCATTCTTATGGCTTGCCGGTGAATACGCGGCGGGTGCTATCTCTATTAAACGCCGTATGATTGCTGCAGTTTTGGGCTTGATTGGATTTATCGGCAGTTGGGTAATTGGCGGGTATTACTACGTCAAGTATTACGGCCCATTGGTAAAGCCGATTATTAAAGAAGGTCTTGCTCCTTGGGCACACGCCATTGCCATGGAAGCAAAAGAGCACATCTTCCTGCTCATTGTGCCGCTTGCTATCACTGTGTTACTTGCCGCGCGCTCGAGCGATCAAGCTATCCGCCGACCGGCTATGTGGCTCGCTGTGCTAATTGCCGCCATTGGCTTATCACTGGGTGCCATGGGCTTTATTATTTCTGCCGCCGCTCGCTGGGGCATAGCTGGATGAGTTGAATTAGGAATTATGAATTGCGAATCATGAACAACTTCAAACTAATCTGGGCTTCTGCTCTTGCCGCGATCATCACGGGCATTGCCGTGGCGGGAGTGACGATAGTTGCTGATCTCTACGTACCGCTTAAAGATATGCTCAAAACTTTGACCGGTCACCACTGGATTACGAAAAGTTTGGGTTCTATTATTCTATATCTAATTCTCTGGGGCATCTTTGGGGCGAGTGTGGGGGACAAGAGCGTCGAACAAGGGAGGCGCATGCTCTGGTCGCTCTTTGTATTCACAATTCTTTCAGCTCTAGCAATCTTTGCTTTCTACATCTGGCACTACTTGGCAGTTTAGTTAAATTTTTCACAGGCTTGCATTAACAGGTTCTAGTTTCCGTGCGATAATACTCTCAAATGAGGAGGCTACTATCTTTATCGTTCCTGATTGCTATTTTGCTAGTAGCCTTACCACTTTGGGCCAAATCAGAGAATGCAGATAATGCAGATCATACAGATAATCCAAATAAACCAGAAAAAATTGTTGGACCTGTTGAAGAAATAATCGAGGAGCTAATAGCAGAACCAGTAAGTGAACCAATAGAAGTTATTGCAGAAGAAGTCGTACCAGAGCAAGAACCAGAACTTATCCCCGAACCGCCTGTTCCGAGCGAAGTCGAGGAAGAACAAGAGATAATACCGGAGGTGACAGAAGAGGCAGGAGAAGTAATACTAGAAGTAGTACAGGAAGAAGTAGTTGAAGAAGTAGGTGTAGTTGAAGAAGTAGTTGAAGAAGAAGCACCCGAAGTTGTGGAAGTGGTAGAAGTTACTTCCTTGCCCGGGAGTTTCGACGACTGGAGGGCTCTCGATGATCCAGCTTTTGAAATTGACTTCAAGTCATTCAGCAATGAGGCGGTTCTCGCGCCGGTCGCAATTAGTGGAGGAAATGTGCCTTTTGTGGCAGTGCCAGCGATCAGGAATCTGGAAGAATTAGAAATCAAAAAACAGGAAGTAGACGAGGGGCTGATCTCGAGTATTGCAAACTTCTTTCGCGATATCTTTAGTACCAAAAAGGCGCTAGCTGAAGTACCAGTGATACAAGCCATAGTTGTGAACGCAGTCGGCGGACCGGAAGATAGCATCGTGCCCCAAGTGGCAGTGATAGACGGCAAGACTGTGATCAAAATGGGCAAAAATGGGAATATCCGCCCAGGGGCTTACACACTGATCGTGAGTTACGAAATGGGCGGGCAGATGCAGTTAATCTCGCGCGACTTCACCTGGGGAGTGCTCGCTATCAATACCAACAAAGCCACATACACCCTCGGTGACGAAGCGTATTTGCAGATGGCAGCTCTCACGAAATTTGGCCACACTTTATGTGATGCTAATCTCAAACTAGAAATTAGGATAGACAGATTCTTTGGAGCTGGTGAGGTTTTTGCTACAAGTGACGCTAGTATAACTAGAAACGAAACTTGCGGGGCGAATAATTACACAGAGAGTCCGGATTATTCTGCTTACTTCATCCCCAGCGAGTTAGGCACGTACACAATGACCCTCACTAACCTCGATACTGGCTACTCGATCACAGACAAATTTGAAGTGGCAGACCCCACTTCGCCCGATGGGCTTCGCGGGGCAAGTATTGAGCGTATTTCTACTTCCCGTACTAACCCATTTCTTGAGCGGCCGTACACAATGCGCATTAAAGTTACAGTTAACGAAAGTTTTGAGGGCACGATCACCGAGACAATCCCAGAAGGCTTTGTTAGTAGTGATCCACTAACTTGGCAGGTTAATCTTGCGGCCGGTGAGAGCACAGAACTCTCGTATACGTATGATCCGCCGAATGTTTCGCCGGAACTTTATGAGCACGGACCGTTAAAACTCAAAACTCAAAACGCAAAACTCAAAACTGAAGAAGTAATTTTAACAGAGGCGAGAGCGTGGCTCATTGCTTCTGATGCGGATATCACCTGGGACGGCGGTGGCAGTACAGCCAACTGGTCGGAAGACGCCAACTGGTCGGGCGATGTGGAGCCTACAGCCACAGACAATGTGATTTTCGACGGCACCTCCGTCAAAGCGGCCACGATAGATGCTTCATTCCCTGGCCACGTGGCTAGCACCACTGTCACAAGCGGCTACACCGGCATAATAACCATGGACAACTTTTTCGTCGTTTCGGGCAACCTTGACCTTATGGGCGGAGCCCTCCAAACTGATCAAGCCGCTTCATCAACAATTTATGTAGGAGGTACCATGACAATGGGCAGTTCCACTGTCACGGTGCAGTATTCATCACTCACGTCTGAAGGCACTGGCCAGACCATAACCGCTGGCAATTTGCGAGTGAGTAATCGAGGCATAATCGAAGCGGATAGTGAAGGCTTCACCACTGCGGTCAAAGGTCCAGGAGGCGGTAGCGGTACGAACGAAGGTGGTACTCACGGAGGAGTTGGATCGCGAGCGACTACATCCCCTTATGGTTCATTCACTAACCCCGTTTCTCTGGGTAGCGCGGGTGTAAATACCGCAGGGGGTGGAGCTATCACCTTTAACATCTCTGGTACATTCACAAACAATGGTACAACTACGGCAACTGGAGCGGGATCCTCTACAGGATCAGGAGAATGCGGTTCTGGTGGTTCCATCAATATCACCGCGAGCACATTTGCTGGCATGGGAACAACATCGGCGAATGGCGGGGAATGTACGGCAGGCGCCGGTGGTTCTGGCGGAGGAGGGAGGATTAGTTTAAATGGTGTAACCACAGATACATTCACTGGGTCACTCGAGGTTAAGGGCGGTGCAAGCAGAAGCCCGGGTCATGCCGGCACTATTTATCTGAACTCCACCAAACGTACTGCTCTCACTTTGGGTGGGGCAGGTAACCTCACATCATTACGCCTCGGCTCCGACGGCACCAACGATTACACATTTACTACCATCACAGTTAACTCCGGCGGCACGCTGGAAGTTGACGGCAATCCACTCATGAACGCGGGCAACGGCGGCGCGGCCACGATTAATGCCACGACTATTACCGTCAATGCAGGCGGTGTGATTTCGGCTGACGGCATGGGGTTCACTGGACAAAGTGAAGTGTCTGGACAGGCCGGTCCTGGCTTTGGCGGTGGGACTAATGATGCTGGAACTTATGGTGGAATGGGTTCAACTAATGCGACATCTACCTATGGCTCCTTCACTAACCCGACTAATCTTGGAAGTGGTGGAAATGATTCTGATGGTGGAGGGGCCATAATATTGAACGTAAGTGGTACGTTTACTCTAAATGGTACAACTACGGCAACTGGAGCGGGATCCTCTACAGGATCAGGAGAATGCGGTTCTGGTGGTTCCATCAATATCACCGCGAGCACAT
>Ga0209541_10005098_pt1 | contig 23001 bp, 22 predicted proteins | sample RifCSPlowO2_01_FD_184027 | JGI IMG/M metagenome (GOLD analysis project Ga0209541, IMG submission 184027) | Groundwater microbial communities from Rifle, Colorado - Rifle CSP2_plank lowO2_0.1 (SPAdes) (version 2) | ecosystem: Environmental > Aquatic > Deep subsurface > Groundwater | place...
GCTTATCGAGCACTACGGTATGGGCAAGGATTCAATCAAAGAGGCGGTGAAAACCTGCCTGCGCAGACAGGAAGCTTTAGACAGGAAATGATTTTATTTTATTGTCTTTAATCTATTTTGTAGCATTTCTAATTGCTTGTTTAAATCATCTAGCTCTTGATTCATTAGATTTTCGTTATCACGATATTTTATTTTTGCTTCCTCTATTTGGTCTTTTATGAAATCTATACTATCTTGAATGGCTTTTTTATCATCCTCTTCTCTTTTTCCTATATTGACTCCTCCTTGTTCTCCGGTAACTGGCTGAAGAATCTTCTCTCCTCCCAATGGTTCTAGTTCACTTGGCATTTTAGTTTATTTTCTTAGGTTTATAATTCTCCGGCGCTTTGGCGAGGTACTCTTCAAGCGACTTTCTTGATAGTAATCCTTGCTGCGCACCCACATATTGAACCACAGACATGGAATTTATCGGTCCCCAAGTGAAAGCTTGAAGCGGAGACAGTCCCGAAGCGATGGCGCAGGTAATAGTGGAAGCAAAAGCGTCTCCGGCGCCGGTGCGTTCAAGCGGAGGGGCGATGTCCGGGTAAATCGGCAGTTGCCAAAGTTCTTCGTTTAAATATAAATATGCGCCGTTTGGTCCGTCGCTAATCGAAACTATTTTAGGTCCGAGCGCTTTCAGACCTTGGGATAATTTTAGTATATCCGCATCTTGCGTTCCTAGTATAGTTCTCGCTTCTTCAACATTGCAGAAAAATATTTCTGCTCGAGCGTAAAGCTTTGCAAGTTTTTCACGACCTAGACGTATTTCATTTTTACCCGGTTGAAAAGCGAGTTTTATATTTGGGTGGAGATTCAAATAATCCGCTACGATATTATGAAAAGGGAAAGATGCTGCGGAGACCGAGCTGAAATAAATCCAAGCCGGTTCCCCGATGCTTGGTAAAACGTAAGGATACTTTTCATGCTTGATGAGGATAGTTCGCTCTGTTTTATACCAAAGGACATAGTGATAATTCGTCTTAATTCCTTTATTAATTTTTATGTACTTTGTGCTTACCCCGTCTTTTTTTAGGGATTTCAAACAATCTTTACCCTCTTGGTCTCCACCTAGGTTTGTAACTATGGCAGTCTTTAGTCCGAGCCGGGAAGCGGAAACGGCCGCGTTGGCCGAGTTGCCTACTGCGTTTAGCACATACACTTCTTCATACGGAATTTTATCCGCGAAAGGAAGGCAGATTTTATAATCCTCGTGCCCGGCCTGCCCCCTAATATCCGCGCGGTCGGCATCGGTTAATTTTATAAAAGCGTCTATGACCGTGTCGCCAATTGCTAAAAAATCTATTTTCATTGTGTTATTATTATAGCATGAGAGGGCTTGCCATGGCTTTGTGGATAATGGTTATACTCATGGGGCAAAATACAGCTTTTGCCGAGCTATTTATAAATGAAATAATGTATGACTTGCCCGACTCCGATGAAGGCAAGGAATGGGTGGAAGTTTATAATACTGGACCCGAGAGTGTGGATTTTTCGGAGTATAAATTTTTGGAAGCGGATACGAATCATAAGCTCTTGCTGGCGCAGGGTTCTCCTAAAATAGAGACTCTGGGATACGCGATTATAGTTTCCAATTTTGAAAAATTCAAAACGAGTAATCCTTATTTTGCTGGCAATGTTTTTGATTCCAGTTTTTCACTTTCAAATACTGGAGAGAAGTTGGCTATCGTAGATAAAGATTTAAAAATTATTGATGAGTTTATTTACAGCAGTAGCATAGGCGGGGCGGGGAATGGAAAATCTTTGCAGAAAATAAATGGCGCTTGGCTGGCGTCAAAACCGACCCTGGGGGCAGAGAATATTTTTGTTGCTCCGCCTCCAGTTTTTACTAAACCCAAACCAGCCCCAAAAATAGTTCAAGAGCCAGCTCTAGAGCTAACTCTAGAGCCAGAGATTTCGAAAGAAAAAATAGAAGAACCCCCTAGGCAACCCCTAGGGGGTGAGGCGCAAGTAATAAATGCGGAGGACATAAATAGCAATAACATTTTGCCAATAATTGCGTTTGCAATTTTGCTGACAGTTTCTGCCGGAAGCGTTTACTTTATCCGCCGAAGCCATGGCAAAAATCAACTTACCCAAAACTCTGCAGACGATTTTGAAATTGTGGAGTAAGGTGTTAAAATGGCTGAATGTTCAAAAATTTTTTGTTAAAGAAAATGTTAAAGAGCCAAGGAGTGCCGGAGGAGCAGATTGATATGATTTTAAATATGATGGAGAAAGATCCAGAATTATTTAAAAAAATAATGGAAGAAACTCAGGAGAAAGTAAAAGGCGGGATGGACCAGCAAGAAGCGGGCATGGCCGTGATGCAAAAATATGAAGCCGAACTCCGCGCTCTCGCTAAATAATTCTCTTTTTGCTATATTCACTTTACTATGTCACTTTCAATAGGAATTGTTGGATTACCAAATGTTGGGAAAAGTACATTATTTAACGCGCTCACGAAAAAGAGTGTGCCGGCAGAGAATTATCCATTTTGCACTATTGACCCATCGGTAGGGATTGTGCCTGTGCCGGATGAGAGGGTGGGGAAACTTTCAGAATTTTCTAAATCCGCCAAAACCATTCCCGCGGTGATTGAATTTGTGGACATTGCAGGGCTCGTGGCAGGGGCGAGCAAGGGGGAAGGACTCGGCAATAAATTTTTGACAAATATTAAAGAAGTGGATGCGATACTTCATGTGGTGCGAACATTTCAAGATTCGTCTGTGATACACGTGGCAAACAAAGTTGACCCAATGCAAGATATCGGGGTGATTAATCTCGAGCTGGTGCTTGCGGACTTTGAGACAGTTTCCAAGCGATTGGCAAATCTTGAGAAAGATGTGAAGCGGGGCCTAAAAGATGCGCTAGCCGAAGAAGTGATTTTAAAAAAAGTGGAAGCTGTTTTGGAGGCAAGTAAAATGGCAACGGAGGCAAATTTGAGTGATGAAGAAAAGTTAAAAATAAAATCGCTCAACCTACTTACCCTAAAACCTATGCTCTACGCGCTCAATGTCTCAGAGGCCGAAAGTTATCCCTCCCAAACCCTCCCCCAAGGGGAGGGTCTTTCCTCCTTCCTTGGGGAGGAGGGCAGGAGGTGGGTCAAAGTTGATCCAGTGTTTGAAACTGGCTTGATGGATATGATAAAAGTCGCGTACGAACTTCTGGGGCTTGAGACTTTTTTTACTACAGGTGAAGATGAGACCAGAGCGTGGACTATTAAAATAGGAAGCACGGCGCCAATTGCCGGTATGGCAATTCATACCGATTTTCGGGATAAATTTATTCGTGCAGATGTAATAAATTGGCAGGAACTACTTAATGCAGAAAGTTATGCCGAAGCACGCTCTAAAGGTAAAGTTCGCACCGAAGGCAAGGAATATATAGTTCGTGATGGTGACGTAATTGAATTTAAAATTTAGCCTTTGACTTTTTTAGTAAGTCAAGGTAAAATCTTTGGGTAGTTACAATTGTTCATCGGTAAAATGTAAAACAAAAGAAAATGGAAAGTTTCATCGAATTCAAAGATGCCCACAAAAAACTTTTTACTGGTCTTTCGGATCAGGACATTGCGTTCATTAGAAGACACTTTGGGCATAAAATGGGTGTTCTTACTCAAATTATTGAACGTGTACGAAAAATAGAGAGGGTAATTGTCTTACGGGAAATTGCAGAAAAAGAAAAAGAACGTGAGGTTGAGAATAATAGAAAATCCGCTATCATGCATCACGGGAAATTTCCCGAGAGTATGAAGGGGAAGGGCCATGTATTTGAGGGGTAACTTTCTCAGCAAGTCTCACCCAGATTTGCCGACGCTCTGCGATCGCGATTGCGAACGCAGGGCTTTTTTTATTCTTATTTCTTCTTCAACTCCTGAATTTCGTTTAAGAGAGATTGGAGCGAGTTCTCAATGCGCTCAAACCTTTGGGTGCGATCCAAATGGCTCGTTTTAGTCAGTTCTTTTTCTTCCTCGGAAATTTCTTCGATATCTTCCTGGAGTTCGCCCACGTCTTCCTGGATAGCGCCCACGTCTTCCTGGATATCTTCAATATCTTCCGAGACTTCTTCCAAGTCCTCACTGTGCTTGTTGACGGTCATCTGGATGAAGATAGCGAGGTAAATAGCTTCCAAAGAAACGATAGTGGTTAAAATAAGTAGAATATCGTCATAGGGTACACCGAAAAAATGCGCCGAGAAAATTCCCACGAAAAATATAGTGTGGAGCACGATAGAAGTAGGAGAACCGATATAGCGGGTCGCTTTTTCAGAAAAGTTTTTGACTTTGTTTTTCATTATTCTAGATATGATATAATAATACATATGGAAACACAACAAAATTTACAAACAAATGTGCCCAAATTAAACCTAAGTTTCTTCTTTTTATCGCTCGGCGTGATTATCACCCTCATCACTTCGGTCGTTTCATTTCTCAACTTATTTTTTGCCACTTTAGACAAAAAATTCCCGGATGTTTTAAATGCGACGTATCAATACGGCTATTCTACCTATGATTTTGAATCTATGCGCATGGCGCTCGCGACCCTCATCATCTTCTTTCCGGTTTTTCTGGTGATATCATATTTTTGGAAAAAGCATATGGAGCAAGGTCTCGGGCATATCGATGAAATTATCCGCAAATGGCTGATTTACATAGTATTATTCTTGTCCTCTTTGGTGATAGTGATAGATTTAGTAACGCTCGTAAAATATTTTGTCGCCGGCGAGATAACCAACAGATTTATCTTTAAAGTTTTGGCGACTCTTGTAGTTGCGATATTTGTTGGGGTTTACTATATGTTTGAACTTAAAGGCAGAAAGAAAATTTTCGGTTTCTCCGTTCCGCTTTGGGGGGCAATCAAATCCTCTATTCTTGTTGCTCTGGTTATATCTTTTGCTTTTTGTGTCATGGGCAGTCCTTTCAAACAACGCTCACTTCGCCTAGACGAGCGGCGAGTGCAAGATTTGCAGAATATTCAATGGCAAGTGATAAGTTTTTATCAGCAAAAGGAAAAGTTGCCGGAGAATCTGAATGAATTAAAAAATCCCATTTCCGGTTCTTATATTCCAGTTGAGCCGGAATTTGAAAAGGGGAAGGTTTACGAATACAAAGTGATAAATGCAAAAAAATTAACTTTTGAACTCTGCGCGGACTTTGCTTTGCCGATGCCGAAGGGTTGGCAGGAATATAATTATGGCAAAGGTGGAATTATGCCAATGATGGGGTATTCGGAGCGCGATATGGTCGTGTCTTATCCATACCCGTGGCCTGGTCCCGGCGGAGTAAATGAATCTTGGGATCACGAAGCAGGGCGCACTTGTTTCGAACGCACTATTGACCCTGAACTCTATCCGCCATATCCGGATCCAATTACAGACACAATATCTATTGAGAATCCAGCAAAATATTAAAGGCAAGAGTAGATACTCTCATATTCTGCAGAATTAGAGAATAGATTTATGGTAAATTGATTATAAAAAGACCATGAAAAAACCAAGAGAGTTGGAAAGAATAACGAAAGGTTTCGCTAATCATCGGCGGATTGAGATTTTGGAGCTTTTAAACAAAACTCCGGAACTTTCTTTGTCCGAGATTTCAGACAAATTTAAATCGAATTTAAAAACGACAGGGGAGCATGTGCGTAAGCTGGCCATCGCTAGTTTGGTTTGGAAGAGGTATGAGGGTAACATTGTTCATCATAAACTTTCTCCACGCGGTAAAAGTATTCTCAAATTCTTAAGAATATTGGAATAGATTTTCATAGCTTAAATAAGGTAAGGAAAATAAAAAAGGGAGGATACTTTTACATCCTCCACTTTTAGTCTCGAAACCGGGGTCACTACTGTCTCGTCAACATCTCAATCAGGTCTCTTGGCATACCTCCCATGCCCATGACATGGATCTCGACACCGTTTTTTTCTTCTACTGCACTTCTGTCCACAATCTGGAATCCCTTTCTTACACCTATTGAGTTCAATTTCGGTGTGTCGAGGTTAATTTCGTTCCAGAACAGTTTTTCGAGAGCCTCATGTCTTCTCTTGGTGAGACACATTTTCTGGTTGTACTCATTGCTCGGGCTGTTGTTCAAGGGTTCAGGGTCCTCTTCAACAAGTTTTTTACCCTCCTCAAAAGCTTGTTGTCTGAGAGTGTAAAGGATTTTGTGCAGGGTGTTCATTTCTGCAACCACTTTTTCTCCTTCGGCAACTGGCTCTTCGGGTTCGACGAACCCACCATTTGTGTCGAAGTTTAGGATTTCTTCGAGTAATCCGCCCGTTACCCAATCGGGGATCTGTTGACTTTTCATATATATATAAAGTTTTAGAAATTACATGTTTTGAAAATCTGAACGTATACTACTACTACTACTACTATTTGTCAAGTGGGAAAGGGATTGAATTTGAAGTATAATTTTCAATACCATGAAGCCGTATGACCACCCGCCTACGCTAAAGCTTCAGACGGGCAAGCAAGAAAATGAAAGAATATAATCATTCAAAAATTGAAAAGAAATGGCAGAGGGAATGGGAGAAAAAGAAAATCTACAAGACTGAGGATGCTGGCAACCCTTCGACAGACTCAGGACGACTTCGTCGAAAAATGTATGTCTTGGATATGTTTCCTTATCCTTCTGGCGAAGGGCTTCATGTGGGGCACCCTCGGGGCTACATCGCGACCGATGTTTATTCCAGAATGAAAAAAATGCAAGGGTATAACGTGCTTCATCCGATGGGGTGGGACGCTTTTGGGCTACCGGCTGAAAATTTTGCGATTAAAAATAAAGTTCACCCCGAGGTTGCGGTTGAAAAAAATGTGAAGCGATTCAAAGAGCAACTCTCGCTCATCGGTTTTAACTATGATTGGTCAAGAGAGATAAATACTACCGATCCAGAGTATTACAAATGGACGCAGTGGATATTTTTGCAGATGTATAAAAAAGGTTTGGCTTATGAGAGCTATGAGCCGATAAACTGGTGTCCGTCTTGTCAGACTGGGCTCGCCAATGAAGATGTGGAGAATGACGGCACTTGTGAACGTTGTGGCACTAAGGTAGAAAAGCGTCCGATGCGTCAATGGGTGCTAAAAATCACGGACTACGCCGACAGAATGCTTGCCGACTTGGACAAGCTTCCCAATTGGCCGGATGGAGTAAAAGAAGCGCAGAGGAATTGGATTGGGAAAAGTGAAGGGGCAGAAATAATGTTTGGCGATATTAAAGTTTTTACAACCAGAGCAGATACAATTTTCGGGGCGACGTTTGTAGCAATACCTGGAGAGAAAGACAAATTTACAGGTAAATACGCAATTAACCCTGCCACCAAAGAAAAAATTCCGGTCTGGGAGGCAGAGTATGTGATGAGGGACTATGGCACCGGCGCTATTATGGGCGTGCCTGCGCACGACGAGCGGGATTTTGAGTTTGCGAAAAAACATGATCTGCCTATTCGCAGAGTTGTGGAACCCAAATTTTTTGCTGACAAGGGCGAAGGAGCAGTGAGATTAGAGTTACCTTTCGTAAAGAGAGAAGCGGTTTGTGCGATAGTGCGCAATCCAAAAGATGACTCTTATCTTTGTATAAGTTGGAAAGGGGAACATAAAATGAACGGTCTGGTAACAGGGGGAATAGACAAAGACGAGAATAAAATAAAAGCCGCTAAGCGCGAGATTATGGAAGAGACTGGATACAAAAACTTAAAATTGGTAAAAGATTCGGATATTACTATAAACACTTTTTTTTATCACCGGGTAAAAAAAGAAAATCGCCACGCGCACTTTCATTTTGTGTTCTTTGATTTGGAGAATGAGGAAAAAAATTCTGTGGACGAAAAAGAAGCGAGCTTGCATGAAGTAATTTGGAAGAAAAAAGAAGAATTGAAAAATTTTCTGTCGGTTTTCGAAGGATATTTTGTTCAAGAATTACTCAATAACCCAGACTATATTTTTATCGGAGAAGGAACTATTTCCAGTTCTGGAAAATTTAATGGGATGGAGTCCGGTGAAGCTCGCAAGAAAATTACAAAAGAACTTGGTGGGAAAGTTGTCACAAAATACAAGCTTCGCGACTGGGTTTTTTCACGACAGAGATATTGGGGCGAGCCCATTCCTATAATACACTGCTCCAAGTGTGGCGTGGTGCCGGTGCCTGAAAAAGATCTTCCTGTGGTACTGCCTAAAGTAAAAAGTTACGAGCCGACAGGTACAGGCGAAAGTCCTTTAGCAGATATTTCCAAATGGGTGAACGTTAAATGTCCGAAGTGTGGTGGCAAAGGGAAGAGAGAGACGAACACCATGCCTCAATGGGCGGGGAGTTCTTGGTACTACCTTCGTTATATTGATCCGAAAAACCCTAAAGCCCTTGTGGGCTCGGGCAAGGAAAAAAATTGGATGCCAGTGGATGTGTACGTAGGAGGCGATCATGCTACTCGCCACCTTATTTACGCGCGTTTTTGGCATAAATTTTTATACGATATCGGAGTTGTTTCAACCGAAGAGCCATTTCCGAGGCTAGAATTTCTCGGTTTTATTTTAGCCCCCGACGGGCGTAAGATGAGCAAACGGTGGAAGAATGTTATCAATCCGGACGATATGGTGGAGCGATTCGGCGCGGACGCTTTTCGGTTGTATGAAATGTTCATCGGACCGTTTGAAAATACTGTGCCGTGGAGTACGGACGGATTGGTTGGCACGCGCAGATTTATAGAGAGAGTTTGGAAGATTTACGCTTCGCAAAGTGAGATTTCTTCGCGCTTAACCCTTCCCGGAGTACCGGGTGGGACCCACACGACAAAGAAATCTCACTTTGCTTCTCTTGAAAAAATTCTGCATAAGACTATTAAGAAAGTTACCGAAGACATTGAGAATTTTAAATTTAATACTGCGGTGTCAGCTATGATGATATTTTCTAATGAGATGGAAAAAGAAAAAGAAATATCAAAAGATGATTTCAAAATGTTTTTGCAAATTTTAGCGCCTTTTGCTCCACATATCGCCGAAGAATTATGGTGTGAATTAGGCGAAAAGAATTCTATCCATCTTTCAACTTGGCCCTCATGGGACCCGAAATTGATTGTGGACGAGGAAGTAAAAATAATGATTCAAGTGAACGGCAAAGTTCGCGGAGAAGTGTTGACCTCAACGGATACATTAGAAGAAGAGATAAAGCAGAAAGCTCTATCGCAAGAATCGGTCAAAAAATACACTGAAGGGAAGAATATCAAAAAAATAATATACGTCAAAGGTCGACTTATCAACATCGTAGTTTGATAGAGCGTTTGCATTCACAAATTCTTTTATAGTATAATACCAGTTATATGATATCAAATATTTTGGACCGCATTTCCTTTTATTCGCTTTTTGCAGTCATAGTTTTTTTGCCGATTTTCTTTTTACCTTTTTCTAAAATTCCAATCGAAACCTCCAAAGGTCTTATCTTGGTGGTCGGACTTACGGCGTCTATTATATTTTGGTCGGCAGCTCGTTTTACTGACGGGAAAGTTACATTACCAAAATCTACCATTTTAATGGGTGGACTTGGGGTTGTTCTTGTTGTTTTGGTTTCAGCTTTCTTTTCTTCTGTCCCAGTAGTATCGTTTTTTGGCATAATGTTGGACGTTGGCACTTTTTGGTTTATGCTCTCCGCATTTCTTTTAATGCTCATATCTTCTATAATTTTAAGAGAGGGTAATAGAGCTAAAATAGTGCTTTTGGGAATTTTATTTTCCACTGCTATTTTGTTTTTGTTCCAAATTTTGCGTTTTACCGCGCCGGAATTTTTTTCCCTAGGCGTGCTCGGAGGCAAGACCGAAAATTTAATAGGTTCCTTTAATAGTTTGGGGTTGTTTGCAGGCTTTTCTTTAATTCTTTCTCTTTTTTTGGTTGAGTTTTTCCAAGTTTCCAAATTGCTCCGGTGGCTTTTGTTTATATTGAGTCTGGCTTCTTTGGTTTTGATAGCCTCGGTAAATTTTCCTCTTATTTGGAAGTTGGTGGGATTTTTTGCCTTAATTATTTTTGTTTATAAAGTTTCCATTAGTGGCTCAAACGAAGAAGGCGAAGTTAAAAGTAGAACTTTTCCGGCTTTTTCTTTCATTGTAGTTATGCTTTCCTTACTGTTTTTGATGTCCGGGCAATTTATCGGCGGATTTTTACCCAATCGCTTGGGTATTTCAAATGTGGAAGTTCGTCCATCGCTTTCCTCTACCGTGTCGGTCAGCAAACAAATTTTACAAGCCGACCCGATTTTTGGCATAGGTCCTAACAGATGGAACGAGGCTTGGGCAAAATATAAGCCAGAAGTGGTAAATTCTACCCAGTTTTGGGATATGAATTTTACCAATGGTTCAGGGCTTATCCCGACCTTTATGGGGACTACCGGGGGTCTCGGTATTTTAGCTTGGGCAATATTTTTGGTGCTTCTTTTGGTGACTGACATAAAAATTCTTTTCTCTAATATCAGAAGACGGGCAAACTTTGAATATGTCGCTTTCTTTATCGGAGCGATTTATCTTTTGGTCGCATCTTTCTTTTATTCCGTCGGGTCCGCAGTCTTTCTTTTGTCTTTTGCTTTTATCGGAGCCTTTATCGGGCTTTCGTCTAAGGCAGGCAAGAAAGAAATTTCGTTTTCGTTTTTGAAGGACCCGAGAAAGAGTTTTTTCTACATTCTTTTCTTGGTGATAATTATGATACTTTCCGCGGGATTGTCTTTTAAATATATAGAGCGCTTTGCTTCCGTGTCTTACTTTGCCAAAACTTTCACCGCGCCGGACTTTTTAAAGGCGGAGGAGAATATTGATAAAGCTATTCTGCTTCATCCAAACGACCTGTATTTCCGCACTTCCGCGCAAGTTTTTTTGAGCAAGCTCAATTTCTTGATTAATAAGGGAACTCCGCTAGCCCCCGAGGAAAGCGAGGGTTTGCAAGCCGGGTTCAATAAGGCCTTAAATAGTGTGACTCAAGCCATAGAATATAACAAAGAAAATTATTTAAATTTCAATTCCTTAGGCGTGCTTTATAGCACAGTAGCGACTCTCGGTGAGACTGAAGCCCATAATCGGGCGATCGAAGCTTATATGTCGGCATCTCTCTTGAGTCCGGGCAATCCGGGGCTCAAGCTTACTATCGCGCGTTCTTATATGTTGCTCGAAAAAAATGATGAAGCGCGAAATTTTGCTCTCGAAGCGATTACTTTAAAACCAAACTATATTGAAGCTCTGATTACTTTATCTCAAATAGAGCGCGTCTCGGGCAATAATAGCGAAGCGCTCTCATATGCCGAACAGGCGCTTGCTTTATCGCCGACGAATAATGAATTAATTCAATACGTAGATTCTTTGCGAGGGACAAGAACCCCCGCTCCCGCTCCTATCCCCGTAGAAGATAACGCCGAAGAAAATAATACAGAAAATTAAATAAGTTCCCATGGAAAGAATCTTCCGAATTTTCAGCAAGGAATACGGCAACATCAACCAAGCGGCGCTCCTCTTGGGTTCCTTTGCGTTTCTCTCTCAAATTTTGGGGTTGTTCCGTGACCGTTTCATCGCGCACTTTATTGGCCCGTCACTTTTACTCGATTCTTATTACGCAGCTTTTAGAATTCCAGACCTCATATTTATTTCCATTGCCTCGCTCGCCTCTATCACTGTCATTATTCCTTTTGTTTTGAGTAAGATGAAAGGTGAAACGTTGGGAGAGGAGGCAAAAAAATTTCTAAGCGACATATTTACCGTATTTTTGGGAGTGATGGTCTTAGTATCAGTGGTTGTTTTTTTCTTAATGCCGTATATTGCTCCTATTATAGCGCCGGGCTTTGCTCCACTACTCCAAGAGAAGGTCGTGCTTCTCTCGCGCATAATGCTCCTCTCGCCGATTCTACTTGGACTTTCTAATCTCTTTGGAGCGATAACCCAGCTTTTCCGACGGTTTTTTATTTACGCGCTATCTCCAATATTTTACAATCTCGGTATCATCATCGGGATTTTATTTTTGTATCCGACTTTTGGGATTGAAGGGTTAGCCCTCGGAGTAGTGCTCGGCGCCTTACTTCACTTTTTAATTCAAGCTTTCGCTTCTGCTTCCTGCGGTTTCACTTTGCGATTTTCAAATAAAATAAACTGGGCCGAAATCAAACGGGTGATTTCTGTCTCGCTTCCGCGAACACTAGGGCTTTCTTTTAACAACATTGCGCTTATTGTGATCATCTCCTTTGCTTCTTATTTGAAAGGCGGTTCTATTTCTATTTTTAATTTGTCATTAAATTTACAGTCGGTGCCTCTCGGTATCATCGGGCTCTCATACGCAGTAGCGGCCTTTCCGGCTCTCTCTCGGAGTTTTAGCGTGGGCAAGATAGATGAATTCAAAAAACATATGACCATGACAGCGAGAGCTATAATATTTTGGTCTTTGCCCGTTACTTTTTTGTTTATTGTGCTTCGGGCGCAGATCGTGCGAGTAATCTTGGGTTCGGGTTCTTTTTCTTGGGAAAATACTCGGCTGGTGGCGGCGTCGCTCGCTGTTTTCTCAATTTCCATAATGGCGCAGAGCTTGATCGGTCTTTTTGCTCGGGCTTATTATGCATCCGGCAATACCAGAAGGCCACTTATAGTAAACCTGCTTTCTTCTATTTCCATTGTCATTTTTGCATTTTTGTTTTTGTTTATTTTCAAATATTATCCATTTTTCCAATATTGGATAGAGTCAATATTAAAAGTTTCTGATATCGCTGGCACAGAAGTGTTAATGTTGCCACTTGCGTATTCTTTTGGCACGATTTTAAACTTTACCCTTCTCTGGTTTTTCATTCACAAGGATTTTATGCCCAAAGAACATTTTATTTTAAAAACTTTTCTACAAAGTCTCTCTGCGTCATTCTTCATCGGCATAGTTTCTTATGTTTGTTTGAATATTCTCTCACCGGTTTTTGGCACTACTACATTCTTCGGCATATTCTTGCAAGGATTTATCTCCGGGATTTTAGGTATCATGGCCGGCATCTTGGTACTTCGTCTTCTCAAAAACGAGGAATTACTCGAGCTTACCAAAACTCTCAAAACAAAATTCTGGAAAGCGAAAGTCATCGCGCCATCTCAATCAGAAGCCGGGCTTTAAAAATAAGGTTTTTTCTGCTAGGATAGCTTTATGGATTTAAAGCACCCCGAACCAAAGCTAATCTTGGTACGGGGCAGGCATCCGAAATTTATGAAATTAGAAAACATAAGAAACTTTAGTATTATCGCGCATATAGATCACGGCAAGAGCACTTTGGCGGACAGAATGCTTGAGATTACGCATACCATAGAGGCGCGGAAAATGCGCGACCAAGTGCTTGATTCTATGGATCTTGAACGTGAGCGGGGGATTACGATTAAAATGCAGCCGGTTCGGATGGTTTACCAGCCGAACCGTCCCGAGCTCACCAAGAGCGAGGGGCAAGATTACATTTTAAATCTAATTGATACTCCCGGGCATATAGACTTCTCCTACGAAGTCTCACGCGCGCTCAAGGCCGTTGAGGGCTCGATACTGCTCATCGACTCTACCCAAGGCGTGCAGGCGCAGACTCTAACAACACTCTCTTTAGCGCGAGATAGTGGACTTAAAATAATTCCCGTGCTTTCTAAAATTGATTCTCCTTTAGCGCGTATAGAAGAAGTTAAAGAAGAAGTTGTGAAGCTTTTGAATTGCGACAGAGATGAAGTTTTACTGGTTTCTGGACGCACTGGAGAGGGAGTAGAAAACTTGCTTGGAGAAATAATCAAGAGAATTCCTCCGCCCGTAGAAACTTATCAAGGAGAAAATAATTTGCGGGCGCTTATTTTTGATTTTAAATATTCCAATCACAAAGGGGTGATAGTTTTTGTGCGAATATTTGATGGCAAAGTAAAAAAAGGAGACAGTTTGCTTTTTGCTATCTCCGGTGAGAAATTTATCGCGCTTGAAGTCGGAACTTTTTCACCAGAAGAAACTCCGCGTGATTTTTTATCGGCTGGCGATACGGGCTATATCGTGACAGGCATTAAAAAGCCGGGCATTGCTTCTGTGGGAGACACCATCGTCATGTCCAAGAACCCCTTGCCTCCATTTCCGGGCTATATGAAACCCTTGCCGGTCGTTTGGGCATCCGTTTTTCCGGAAGATGCGGATGATTTTATGGAACTTAAACTTGCCTTGGGAAAATTAAAACTCTCTGATTCGGCATTTTCCTATGAAGAAGAATCTTCAGGGTCCTTGGGTCGCGGTTTTCGAACAGGATTTCTAGGGATGCTTCACTTGGAAATCATCACCGAGAGATTAAAGAGAGAATTTAATTTGAATCTTGTTATTACTACGCCGTCTATTACTTATGAAGTTACATTGAAGAACAATAAAAAAGAAAAAATTTATTCCCCATATTTTTTTCCAGACGACGGCAATATCTTGGAAGTTTTTGAGCCGTGGGTAAAGGCAAAAATAATCACTCCTTCGAAATATCTGGGCGCTATTATGCAAATTCTTTTTGACCATGAGGCGGAAATAGGAGAGACAGAGAATTTCGGTGATAATAGAACCACCCTTTCTCTTCAAATGCCACTTCGCGAACTTATGCGTAATTTTTTTGATGAATTAAAAAGTGTTTCTTCGGGTTATGGCTCCATTTCTTACGAAATAGGGGATTTGCGCAAGGCAGATGTGACAAGACTCGATATTTTAGTAGCAGACGAGCCGATAGTGGCGTTTTCTAGAGTGGTTTCAAGGAAAAAAGTGGAAGAAGAAGCGGAGAAGACAGTAGAGAAGCTACACGGCATATTGCCTAGGCAAATGTTTGTGACTAAAATCCAAGGACGCGCGCTCGGCAGAATCATTTCTTCGCGCACTATCCAAGCATTTCGTAAAGACGTCACGGGGTATCTATATGGCGGAGATGTGACCCGCAAGAAAAAGCTTTTGGAAAAACAGAAAAAAGGCAAGAAGAAAATGAAAGAGCGCGGACGAGTAAACATCCCGCAAGAGGTGTTTTTAAAGATGATGCGGTCTAGCGACTAGTTGAAAGTTATAAAGTATAAAGTTAAAAGAGAATTCATTTTGGTTTAGTTTACTTTATAAACTTTATGAACTTTCTACTTTAAACTAAAGATGGGCGAATACAAAAGAATCATACTGATGATTATGAGAACACACAGGACTGACCAAATGACCTTTATCTTCTTTTGATGTTTTTTATTGAAAAGCATATTATAATGGTAGCATATTATGAGGAATTTTCAACAAAAAGATAGATTTTGGCGTATTTTGGAATCATGGCCGATTTTGATAATTTTGAGTGTTCTGGTTTTTCTTTTTGCTTTTGGCATCATAAACTTTTTGGGTAAAATGCGGGAAACAGCGCACAATAAAAGAGTCGTAGAGGCGGAAGTTCTAGAGCTTGAAACAAGAAAGGAGAAATTACAAAATGATATTGAAAATTTAAGGACAGATGAGGGGAAAGAGAAGATTTTTAGGGAGGATTATGGTTTGGCGAAGGAGGGAGAAGGAGTAATAGTAGTGGTAGAAGAAGAGGGCGGTAAAGACGAGAGCCAAAATAACAAAAAGGGGTTTTGGGTTTTTTTAAAAAATTTATTTAGGAAAGAATAAAATTGCGGTCGTAGTTTAGTGGTAGAACTGGTGCTTCCCAAGCATCGGGCGCGAGTCCGATTCTCGCCGGCCGCACATTTTGTATCATTTGGAGAGTGTGATATATGGATTACCATATAGCATTTTCGTTCGGACAACATAAAAGCTAGCTTTTGCGTTGCTCCTCTCTTGATGCTATAATAGATGTATTAGTAATTATTTATTTTAATTTTTATGAAAGATGTAACGATTTATTCAACCCAGACATGTCATTTCTGCCACATGGCGAAAGAGTTTTTTAAGGAGAAAAATATTGCTTATACCGAGCATGATGTGGGAACGGACGTGGAACAGCGAAAAATAATGATGGATAAGTCAGGCCAAATGGGCGTGCCGGTAATTCAAATTGGGGATGAGCTCGTAGTTGGTTTCAATAAACCGGTAATAACAAAGTTGTTAGGTATCTAAATTTATTTTGGTGCCCTCACTCCGAATCGAACGGAGATCTATTCCTTAGGACGGAACTGTTCTATCCATTGAACTATGAGGGCAATGTGTTTATAATCTAGCATAAAAACTTTTAATTCCCAATTGGTTTTTTAGATGTTTTATGATAATATATCGCCATGGATCCGCAGTCCAAAAAGTTACTTGAAGAAACACATGCTCTCGCGAAAGAGAATAATAATATGCTTCACAAAATCCGTCATGCGCAGAAGACAGCTTCTTTTTTGCGCAGTATCTATTGGCTCATAATTATCGGCTTGGGTATTGGAGCTTTTTATTTTATTCAGCCGTATGTGGAGAGTGTGACTACATTCTTTAAAGATACAGGCACCACGATTAATAATTTTAAAAATACTTTTTCACAGTAAAAACGCCGAGGTAGCTCAGTTGGTTAGAGCGTTCGCCTGAAGAGCGATAGGTCGGCAGTTCGATTCTGCCCCTCGGCACCAAAAGTTTTTCTACAGTGATTTAACTTTTATATTTGCTTTCTTTTCTTTATCTACTTTTTGCAGGCGAATAGTTAGGAGACCGTGACGCTCGGTGGCTTCAGCTTCCTCCGGTTCTACTTCATGGGGTAGCGAAATAGTGCGGGAAAATTTCCCCCAGTAGAGTTCTTTGATAAAGTAATTCTCTTCGTCTATATTTCTATTTTCTTCACGCCTGCCGGCAATCGTTATCATGTCGCGCGCAATGTTGAGGTCCAGGTTTTCCGGTTTTACACCAGCGACCATCGTCTGAATCATGATGTCTGTCGCAGTCTGATACACATCTACCGCGAGCTCTGCTTCGTCGTTTTCTTCTTCCATCCAATTGCCATTTTTTTTATTTTCAATTGCGCTTCCTTTTGTATCCTCACTTTCATCTTCTTCCATTCGGATACTTCCGGTTAATCTTTCAAAAAAACTTCTTTTTTTATTTTGCATCCCATTATAAATTTTAATTAATAATTTTTTATCCCCCAAATCCCGTTTGCTGAATTTATAACGGGACAAATGATTCTAGCTCATTCTTCTTAATTTCTCAAAAAGTAGAATAATAATAATGGTGATGACCCAAAGGAAAGCGAATACTTTCAAAAAGTCACTTCCATTATTTCTCATTATAAAGAAATTAAAGATAGTATGCAAGGCGGTGGCAACTAAAAGCCCTACCAGGAGATGCCATTTTTTTACAGTTCTACTGGCATAAAAGGCAAGTCCCATTGAGATACCTACCGTTCCGCTGGCGACCGCATGGAGGAGCGTAGAGCCGAGGAATCGCAACTGGCCGGTAAGGAGTCCGACTATAGAATTGCCGAGAGAAATCGGTTGAATTAAGAAAAGCATATTTTCCAGCGCCGCAAAGCCGAGCGCACCAGTGATGAGGTATATCGGCCAGTCCAGTGGTTCGTCAAAATGAACAGTTTTATGCACTAGGAAGATTACGGCCAAAAATTTTATTATTTCTTCCGCTGTAGCAAAGAGGAAAAGCTCCCATTCGTTTGAGCCCACGTGAGTTTGGATGAATTTTTGAATGGGTAAGACCACGATAACCGAGAGCATTCCCATGATGAATATAAGAGTAAGGAGCCCTCTGGGTTCGGCTTTCTTCTTGTCCTCGCGTAGCCAAAAGAAGAGCCAAATGAGGGCGGGGATAACTCCTCCGAAGAATGCTATAACTAAAGTTTTCGGGTCATTAAACATTTATTTTTGGGGTTTATCCTGAGCGAAATCGAAGGGCCAGGTTTCTACCATAAGCATCCCCGACGTTTCAGTCGGGGTCCCGACCTCTGATTTCGAATTAGAGCGTCGGGATTTAAGCATAATTTGCCAAATTTCTTCGGTGATGAAGGGCATAAAGGGGTGAAGCGCTTTTAAGAGGGTAGTGAGGTGGTTTAAAAGTAGAGCTTTAGCAGAATCAGCATTTTTATTTTCCAAAATTTTCTTCTTGGAGCGCTCAATGATTATATCAGCAAAAGTGTGCCAGAAATAGTGGTAAAGTTTCTCAGAGACGATATAGAATTTGTATTCATCCATTTCTTTTGTGATTTCTTCAATCAAAGCTTCCAGTTCTTCATCTGATTTTTTATCTTCTTCGTCATACACAGGGCTACCCTGTGTATTGAAGTCTTTGGTTTGCTCGAGCACAAACCGTGTCGCGTTCCAAAGTTTGTTTGCGAACTTTGAATACGCTTTTACTTTTTGAATATCAAACTTACTATCCATCCCCGGACCAATGCCGACAATCAAAGACATACGCAGTGCATCTGCGCCATACTCATTTATTATCTCTATCGGGTCTGCGCCGTTACCGAGCGACTTGCTGAATTTTTGCCCCTTAGCGTCGCGAAGCATGCCGTGCAAGTACACAGTTTTAAACGGAATCTCGCCGAGCAAGTATTGGCTCATTAAAATCATCCGCGCCACCCAGAAGAAAAGTATTTCATAACCCGGGTTTATCACGCTCGTCGGATGAAAAGTTTTCAAATCTTTTGTTTCGTTGGGCCGAAGGTCCTGAGCAGAGTCGAAGGGCCAGTCGAGCGTGGAGAAGCTCCAGAGTCCTGAAGAAAACCAGGTGTCTAGGGTGTCTTCATCTTGCACAAATTTTGAATTACAATGCTCACAAGCAGGCTCAACATCCGATACAACTACATTTTCGCATTTGGTCATATCTGCTCCTTCTTTTGTGATACATTTTGGTTCGTGGTACCAAACAGGTATTCGATGACCGTACCAAATTTGTCTAGAGATGCACCAATCGCGCAGGTTTTCTATCCAATTGTAATAAATTTTTTCAAAATGCTCCGGCAGGATTTTTATTTTTCCATCGCGCACGGGTTCGAGCATGAGTTCTTTCAAGGATTTATTTTCACGAGAGGGGATGCTCTTGTTTACGTCCACAAACCATTGTTCCATTATTTGTGGTTCAATGATTCCGCCGGTGCGTTCGGCGGTGGCTACTCTGTTTACATAATTTTCATCGATAGATACGAGTAGCCCCTTCTCTTTTAGTTTTTCCACTATTTTTTCGCGCGCGTCGGATATTTTCATTCCAGAAAATTCTTCTGCGACTGGAAGCAACTTTCCATATCTGTCTATAATTTGTTCCTTGTCCAATTTATATTTTTCCGCAAGCGCAAAATCTTCATGAGAATGCCATGGAGTTATAGTCATGACACCGGTGCCAAATTCCATATCTATTATTTCGTCTTTTATTACGGTCGCTTCTATTGGTCCGTTTATCCATTCTACGGTCATTTTGTCTCCATGTTTGTATTTTGCGTAGCGTTTGTCGTCTGGATGCATTACCACATATTTGTCGCCAAATTTTGTTTCAGGGCGAGCGGTACCTATCTCAAATGGTCCGTATTTGAAAGTATAAAATTTCCCTTTTTGTTCTTGATAGATTGTTTCATCGTCCGAAATAACTGTCTGACCCTTCGGGTCCCAGTTCACTATTCGATGTCCGCGATAAATCAGGCCGTCTTCGTACATTTTTTTAAAGGCAGTGTTTACCGCGGTGTTTCTTTTTTTGTCTAGAGTGAATGCTTCGCGAGACCAATCAAGTGATGCACCCATTTTGCGCAGTTGACCTTGTATTGTTTTTCGGCTATCCGCTACGAATTTATCCACCCGCTCCAGAAACTTTTCTCGCCCAATATCTTTTTTCTTTAAACCTTCTTTTTCCAACATTTTTGTCACCTTGGAATCGGTGGCGATTGCCGCATGGTCGGTGCCAGGCACCCATAGAGTTTTCTTTCCGCGCATGCGATTGAAGCGAATCATCGTGTCTTGCATAGAGTCTTCTAGCGCATGGCCTAAGTGGAGCACTCCGGTAGCGTTTGGCGGGGGAAGCACAATAGAAAAAGCTTCTGCATCTTTTTTAATAATTCCCTTAGATACGCAAACATCCGGATTAAAAAAACCGCTCTCTTCCCAAAGCTGGTATATTCTGTCTTCGGTATCTTTTGCGTTGTAGGGCTTCAGTAATTTCTCATCCATACCAAAATAATATCATAAAATAATGCTCTTTTCTATAACCTCAAATTTCCTTCCGCCTTGATGGAAGCGGGGCGGGGGACGCGCTTGTTATTTTTGAGATATTTCATATATGCGGTCATGCCGATCATTATGGAGTTGTCAGTGGAGAGATTTTTGTCCGGGAAAAGGGTTTTGATTTTTATTTCTTTTTTTATTACTCTCCGCAGATGCTTGTTGGCAGAGACCCCTCCGGCGACAATCAGTGTCTTTGCTTTATATTTTTCTATCGCCTTTTTTGTTTTATATACCAATGGTTCAATGGCCGCGTTTTCAAATTCAAGCGCGATTTGCATTTTTGTAGCTTCGTCGAGTTTTCCTAGTTTGCGAATGAGATAAAGCACAGCAGTCTTGAGTCCAGAGTATGAAAAATTAAAATCCTTGCTTTTGAGCATAGGTCTCGGCAGACTTAGTACTCCGACTACCAAGTTTTTATTTTTACGAGTTTCTTCGGCTAGTTTTGAGATCTCTGGTCCACCGGGATAGGGAAGCGAGAGCATGCGAGCGACTTTATCAAAGGCTTCGCCGACTGCGTCGTCGAGGGTTTCGCCGATAATTTTATACTGGTTTCTCTTGTTGCCAAATTTCTTCACCAAAACTAGCTCGGTATGTCCGCCGGAAACCAAGAGCGAAAGACAAGGATAATTTATTTTTGGAATTTTGAACGACCCCTTGTTTTTTCCGAATACTGAAAGTATATGACCCTCCATATGGTTGACTGGCATCAGTGGCACTTTCCATTCAAGAGCTTTTTCTTTTGCAAAAACAATGCCAGTCCAAAGCGCCGGCTCGAGTCCGGGTCCGGAGGTGACGGCAACTAAGTCAACCTTTTTAATTTTTGATTTCTTTATTACTTTTTTAAATAAAATAGGTAGATTTTTTGCATGTTCTCGCTTTGCCATCATAGGGTATATGCCACCATATTGCGTGTGGAGTTTTATTTGAGAGGCTATAGTGTTTGCAAGCACTTCAAAGATAGGCCCTTTTGAGCTTTTTTTTATTTCCAATATACTGACCCCCGTTTCATCAGCGCTTGTCTCAATGGCTAAAATTTTCATGTGCGCGGTGAGGGGATTGAACCCCCGGCCTACTCTACGTCAAAGAGTCGCTCTACCACTGAGCTAACCGCGCAACGATTCTATATTACATTTTTTAGATATTTTTTCCAACGGTGTTAATAATTTTCAATTATCCCTAAATTCACTAATACTTATAAATATGCTATAGCGTAAATATAAGTATTTGTGATAAAATCAGGTATATGAGTCTAATTTATGAAATTTTGAAGGAATTAGGAGAATCAAGCCTCAATTATAAAGGTGTAAAAGTTAATTTATTTGGAATTCCAAAGTTTAAGAGCTATAAAAGAAACACAGTTAGTGGCTCTCTAGCTTATCTAGGCAAAAAGGGCTTCATAGAGAAGCATGAAGAGAGTTTTATAATTACACGTAAAGGCAGGGAATATGTAAAAAGAAAATACGACTCATTGAAACAATTTGATTTTAAATTCAAACCGGATGCGCCTAAAAATTTGATGGTGATGTATGATGTTCCAGAAGTTCAAAAGGCGGAAAGGGAATGGCTTCGTTGGCATTTGAAAAAATTTAACTACAAGATGATTCAAAAAAGCGTATGGGTGGGTCCCTCGCCGTTACCGAAAGAATTTTTAGATTATTTGAAAAAGATAAAAATTGGTGGCAGTTTCAAAACTTTTAAATTAGCCAAATTAACCAAGGATTACGATAATTATGATTTTAAAAAATGATAATTTACTTATAATTCTGCTATCGCAGATTTGTAAGTAGTTCTGACTTTCTGAGTTGCTAATATTATTTACGTTTTCTCTTTAATTCTTTCAAGCGCGAGGATGAAGGCGCCGTTGCGGAGATTTGTATTTAACTCTCTTGCCTTTTCATAAACTTTTTTTGAAGAATCATCAAGTATAACTTTCAATTTTTTATTTACCTCTTCCTCGCTCCAGTGTTCACCCTTCAAGTTTTGATCCCATTCAAAATATGAGACCGTGACTCCGCCCGAGTTCGCCAAAATGTCCGGAATCACTGGAATACCAGCTTTAAATAGTATTTCATCGGCCTCGGGCGTTATAGGCCCATTGGCAAGCTCCATAATCGCCTTAGCGCGTAATTTAGGGGCATTTTGCTCTGTTATAACGTTTTCGAAAGCGGCGGGAATTAAGAGGTCGCAGGGGGTTTCTAAGAGCTCAACGTTCGTAATATCTTTTGCACCTTCAAATCCCGAAAGCGAGCCAGTCGCTTTCTTGTACTCTATTAATTTTTTTATATCCAAACCATTTTCGTTGTAAATGCCTCCCTTGGAATCAGAAACAGCCATAACTATATGCCCATGAGCGGAGAAAATTTCCGCTACATTCGAGCCGACGTTTCCAAAACCTTGCACGATCACTTTACAATTCTGCGGAAGTCCGTCTTCCGCAAGGTGGGGACGGAGCGCATGAAATACATAATATCCACCCAGACCTGTCGCAGGTCCTCGACCTTCGGAGCCACCACGGTCGAGAGGTTTACCTGTGAAGCATGCCCCACTTTTTTCTCCTGTCAATTTTTCATATTCGTCCACCATCCAAGACATTATTTCTGGCGTGGTGTTTACATCTGGCGCTGGCACGTCTTTATATGGTCCCAGATTATCCACCAATTTTTGCACCCAGCCACGAGAAAGGCGTTCCAGTTCGCCTTTGGATAAATTTTTCGGTTTAACCGTAATTCCGCCTTTGCCTCCGCCCATAGGGATGCCCGTCACCGCGCACTTTATCATCATTAAAAAAGCTAGGGCTTTTATTTCATTGATATCTGTGAGTGGGTGATAGCGGATTCCGCCTTT
>Ga0209541_10005099_pt1 | contig 23000 bp, 23 predicted proteins | sample RifCSPlowO2_01_FD_184027 | JGI IMG/M metagenome (GOLD analysis project Ga0209541, IMG submission 184027) | Groundwater microbial communities from Rifle, Colorado - Rifle CSP2_plank lowO2_0.1 (SPAdes) (version 2) | ecosystem: Environmental > Aquatic > Deep subsurface > Groundwater | place...
GAACCCTATGAGCAATGCATATCCCAAGATTTTTTCTCCTCTTGTTGTGAAGGGGGCGGCTTCGCGCGCACCCCCGCGTTGTTGTTACGCGGGCGTTGAGCGCCCAGAAAACCGAACCTGACAGAAACCAACATAAGTATAGCATATTATACCTTAATTGTCAAGGTAAAATTGGGTAATTAAGCCTTATATGTTATAGTTAAAATAATGAAACAACCTATAAATAAACTACAAGGCATTATATCCATTTCCTCTAAAGGCACAGGATATGTAGCAATCGGAGCTGATAAAAATAAAGAGCAAGATCCAGAAATAGACTTCAAGCATTTGAATACAGCGATGCATGGAGATATGGTAGAAATAATATTGCATCCTCTTAGGTCTTCTTTGGGGCGTGGTAGGCAAACAGCCGAAGTAATAAAAATAATCTCGCGCGCCAAAATGCATTTTGCCGGCGTCTTGGAAAAAGAACAAAATCTGTTATTTCTAAAACCTGATGATAACAAAATGTATACGGATATTCTGATACCGGCGGAATCTTTAAAAGGCGCCAAAATGGGAGAGAAAGTTTTCGTGGAAATAGTGTCATGGAAAGACGCGAAAAAAGCCCCTATTGGAAAAGTGGTGAAAATTCTGGGTACTCCGGGAGACAATGACACGGAAATGCATTCCATCGCGATGGAGAAAGGCTTTGACTCGGAATTACCGGAAAAAGTTTACAATGAAGCGAAAAAAATAAAGCACGATGGTATAAAAGAAAGTGATTATGGTGGGCGCCGGGATTTCAGGAAAATTCTGACTTTCACCATAGACCCTTCGGATGCAAAAGATTTTGACGATGCAATATCTTTTCAGGAAATTGCTAATAATGAATACGAAATAGGCGTACATATTGCGGACGTCTCGCATTATGTGAAAGTGGGCAGTTCTTTAGATGAAGAGGCGCGGGAAAGAGGAACATCGGTCTATTTAGTAGACAGGACGATACCCATGCTACCGGAGATATTGTCAAACGACTTATGCTCTCTGGTTCCCCATAAAGACCGGCTGACGATGAGCGCAGTGTTTACCATAGATAAAAATGCAAAAGTAAAAAATGAATGGTTTGGAAAGACTGTGATACATTCACAAAAAAGATTCACTTATGAAGAAGCTGAAGAAATAATCAAAAAAACAACTGCTCCGCTTCATAAAGAATTGTCTGTCTTGAATAACTTGGCAAAAAAATTAAAAAAAGAGAGGTTCGCTCAAGGCGCCATATCTCTCGACCAAGAAGAAGTAAAATTTGTCTTGGATAAAAACGGGGTGCCAATAAAAGTAATAAAAAAACAGCGGGGCGACTCAAATAGGTTGATTGAAGAATTGATGCTTTTGGCTAACAAAAAAGTGGCAGAAAAAATGTCCGGTGGCGTCAAAAATGGCAAGTTTGCCACTTCAAAGTCGGGCGAAGTTTTCGTCTACCGCGTGCATGATCTGCCCAGCAAAGAAAAAATGGCTGACCTGGCATTCTTCCTGCGGAGTCTGGGACATAAAGTATCTCTCCAGAACGGAGTCATACCGACTCATGAAATAAATAGGCTCCTGGAAAATTTAGCCGGGAAAAACGAAGCTGATACGGTGCATCGCGCGGTTATCCGCTCTATGGCTAAAGCAGTTTATTCCACTAAAAATATCGGGCATTATGGCTTGGCATTTGAACATTATACCCATTTTACTTCCCCGATCAGGAGATACCCGGACATTATGGTGCACAGACTGCTCTTTGGCTTTCTGGTAAATAAAAAAGTAGGCAAAGACAAATTTCATGAATATGAAAAAATCGCCAGAATTTCCTCCGAACAGGAAAAACGCGCAAGTGACGCGGAGCGGGTTTCCATCAAATACAAACAAGTTGAATATATGAGTAAACGTACAGGGCAGAAATTTGACGGAATCATCAGCGGGATTACCGAGTGGGGTATGTATGTAGAAGAAATAGAAACAAAATGCGAAGGCCTGGTACGGGTGCGGGACATGAATGACGACTTTTATGTCTTTAATGAAAAGAAGCTGGAGTTAATGGGGCAAAAAAAGAAAAAGAAATATAAGCTCGGCGACCGGGTTAAAATAAAAGTAAAAAGTGCGGATTTGGAAAAGAAAACTATAGACTATGTTTTAGTATAATTTCATTTCGCAATTTGGGTGGCTTCTTCAAATTTCACGGAAAGAAGCTTGGAAGCGCCGTTTTGCCCTATCGTCACCCCGTAAAGGACTCCGGCGCGGGACATCGTCTCCCTATTGTGAGTGACGACGATAAGCTCCGAATGTTTGGAAAGTTTCTCCAGCATATCGCCATATTTGCGTGAATTTGATTCATCCAGCGCGGCATCCGTCTCGTCCAAGACCAAAAATGGCGGAGGATTGACCTGAGACATGGCAAAGAGCAAAGCGATAGAAGTTAGCGATCTCTCCCCACCAGAGAGCGCGTGAAGCTCTTTTACTTTTTTATGCGGCAGTGTTACGTTAATCTCTATCCCCTGTTCAAAAATTATCTCTTCCTCTTCTTCTGATTCTATTTCTTCATCATCTTCACTAGCTCTTTTTCTTTTATTCGCGACGACAATAGACAAAGAGGCATTTCCACCGCCAAACATAAGATGGAAAAAATCTTCAAATTCCACGTTTATTTTTTTTACACCTTCTTTAAATTCTATATCTATTTTTTCTTTCAAGTCGGCAATAAGCTTTTGCAGAGATTCAAGGCTCTTCGTCAGATCTTCGAGTTCTTTCGAGAGAAAAGCATCTCTGTCCGAAACCTCCTTATATTCTTTCGTGACTTCCGCCCCATTTCCAAGACCCGCGTCTTCCAATTTTATTTTTATACGCTCAATTTTTTTCTTTAATTCTTCTTGATTAACTTCTATTTCATTTTCTCTAATTTGAAAATCTTTATAAGACAAAACATCCTGTCCAATCAATGCCATGCCTTCTTTTATCTCATTTTCCCAAGCTTCTCCCCGGCTCCTCAAATTCCCCTCTTTTATGGCAATTAGTTCTAAAGATGATGCCAGTTCCCCGTGCCTCACTTTAAATTTAAATTTTTCTTTTTCTTTATCGCGCAGAGCCTCCATCTCTTTGTTTATATCCTCCTTTAAGACTTCAGCCGACTTTGACAGCTTTATTTCCTCTATTTCCAGATTTTTCATTTCGGAGAGAATACTGGTCTGGGAATTTTTTAATTCCTCCAATTCTTTTTCTTCATTTTCCCGCTTGGATATCTGCTCCGCATGCATTTCTTTAACAACATTGCCACACAATGGGCATCTGCCCGCAAGTTTCACTTTGTTTTCTTTGGCCTCCAACATCCCTTCTATCCGCCCCAGCTTGCGTTCTATTTCACTTTTTGCCGCGCGATTCTCATTGAGTTTTTGCTCAACTATTTTTAATTCTTCAATTTTTTTATTGCCTCGAACGGAATCCATTTCCTCATTATCGGCAATTTTTGAGGCAAGATCCTCAAGTTCATGTGAAATTTTATTTCTCTCAATTGATAAATTCTTTTTCTCCGTATCCAAATAAATATTTTCCTTTTTCAAATATTCTTTATACAAAATCAGGAGCTCAATCTGCATTTCTTGTATTTTCTCGAATTTCTCCACTTGCTTGCGCAAAAAAACTAAATGCGGAGCATTTTCTCGGCGCAACATCGCCACTTCTTTCATATTTTCATTCGTCCGCAGAAGTTTCCGTTCGCTCTCTTTTATTTTCAATTGGTAGATTTTAAGCCCAAGCGCGTCTTCTACCATCTCTCTCCTGTCTTTCGAGCTTGCATTCAAAATCCTGTCGGCTTCACCTTGAGAAATAATATGATGCCCGGAAGACCCGATGTTAACCGAGGCTAAAAGATTATGGATATCTTTCAAACGCACTTCCGTTCCATTTAAAAGGTATTTATGGAGCCCATCGGAAAAAACCTCCCGAGAAAGACTGATAGTATCGTAATTCAAATTTACCTCCTCACCTGCGTCATTTGTCAGTTTAAAAACTTTATCGGTATTGTCCAGATACATAGACACACTCGCGCGTGTGCCCTTTGGTAAGCCTTTGGACCCTTTAAATATAAGGTCGGAACCAGCTTTACCGCGAAGCGATTTCATTGACTGTTCTCCCAAGACATAGCGGATAGCCTCCACCACATTGGATTTGCCGGAACCGTTCGGACCCACGATACAGACAATAGAACTTTCGAACTCTAAAACAGTTTTTTGAGCAAAAGATTTAAATCCGTTTAAAACAAGTGTTTTGAGCCGCATACTGTTATCTTAGCACATTTTAATCAAGCCAATTTTTTACTTTTAATGCATTCTCCGCCGCTTTTTGTTCCGCTTCCTGTTTGCTCTTACCTTTACCTTCGGCAATCAAGTCGGATCCGAAATAAATACCAACCGTAAAATGTTTATTGTGATCGGGACCACTCTCGGAGAGGACCTTGTACGCAGGCGTAACATTCACAAATTCCTGCGCTTTTTCCTGCACCAAGGACTTCGCATCGCGCCAAAGTTTTTTATTGACTATTTCTTCGGTCTGAGGCAAAAGAGTTTTATTTATAAATTTATCAACAGCATCTATCCCCTGGTCCAGATACAAAGCCCCGATATACGCTTCATATGTGTTAGCCAGGATATAAACCCTAGCTTTGCCGTTATCTTTAGCCTCGCCTTTAGATAAAAGCAAATAATCATTCATACCTATTTGAAGAGCCACGTCGGATATAATAACGGCATTCACCAGAGCCGAACGCAGAGCGGTCAATTCCCCTTCGGTATAACTCCGATATTTTTTATAAAGAAAATCCGTGACAACAAGTTCCAGCACGGCATCACCCAAGAACTCCAAGCGTTCATTGTGCGAGAGAGAAGCCGACGGATTTTCATTTATGTAAGAACGGTGCACAAAAGCCTGTTTGAGTAAATCTTTATCTTTAAAAATCAAACCCGTTTTTTTCTCAAAATTTGAAAAATTAATCATTGATTTAGCGAAATCACATCGCGTAACTGTCCATTAAGGCGCGATGCTCTTTTTATTACTAATAATCTCAATCGCCTTTGTAATAAGCGGTATAATATCGTTATAAATGCGAAGCCCTGGAATAAGAGAGAGCTCAAACCACCTGGCGCCATCGAGTCCACCGGATTTCTCAAGCTGTAGATCTTGGTATTCACTATAAGCCAGAAAGTACACGACTTTTTTTAGACTCTTCCCCCTCTCTGGATGCGTCGCCACATATTCATTCTCTCCAAGCTTATCTTTTATCACAATATCAAGCCCGATTTCTTCCTTAATTTCCCTTATTGTGCCTTCTTCTATATTTTCATTTATTTCAACTTTACCTTTGGAAAAAGTCCAATAGCCGAAAACATCGTGCACCAAGGCAAATAAGATATTACCATCCTTTTTTGTATACACCAGCGCGCCCCCCAAATTTTCAACCGGCAATTTTGCAATATCCGTTAATTCTTGGGGTTCTTTTGATTCTTTGAACCCATTGTAATTCCTCTTTTTGCTCGCCTGCTCTTTACCGGGCTCGCCCAGCTCTTTATAAACCGCCCCCAGCACCCCATTTACAAATTTGCCGGAATTCTCTCCGCCAAAAGTTTTCGCCAACTCTATCGCTTCATTGATAGCCACTTTGGGAGGCACCTGGCTTCTGTCGCTGAATAAAAGTTCCGTCAGCCCTATCCGGAGGATATTTCTGTCAACAACAGAAATTTTGTCTATCGGCCAGTCCGGCGCGGATATTTCTATGATTTCATCAATTACTGCGCGTTTTTTTAACACTTCCTCCGCGAGCGAAAAGACAAAATTATCATCCTCCAGTCCCGGCGCAAATTCTTTTAAATTTCTGTTAAGTATTTTTTTTATTTCTTCATTTATGGAGACAGAACTTTTTTTTTCTGCAGGCAGGAAATCCCACTCGAAAAGCGTCTGAAGAACTAGTGATCTGGAAAGGTGCCTATTTGCCATAAAAATTAAGTTCTAGCTTTTAGGTTCTCGTCCCTAGCCACTAGCACCTAGTAACTAACTTTGTGCCTGTTTTGCTTTTATTTTCTTTTGCTTCTTTTCCGTCTTTTTGACCAAATCCAAAACTTTTTTCCCGCGATAAAATCCGCAAGACGAACACACCGTATGGCGCCTCTTTAAAGCCTGGCAGTTCTCACACTTGGCAAAGCTTGTAGAAACCAGGGCATGATGGGAACGCCTGTTTTTCGTATGCGATTTTGTATGCCTCATTCGTACTACCATAATGTCCTATCCTAGCATATTATGACTTAAAAGCAATTTTGAAAAATAAAAAAATGTGTTATGCTAAAATGATGGAAAATGATGATAGTCGGGATCATAAAAAGATTGGCAGAGAAATGGAACTATTTACCTTTAGCGACACCGTGGGGAAAGGCCTGCCTTTATGGCTACCGAAGGGAGCAACCGTCCGCCGGGAATTAGAACGTTTTATAATCGACACAGAACTCCGCCTAGGATACCTGCATGTCCGTACACCGGACATTGCCAAGCTTGATCTATATAAAAAGTCCGGCCACTATCCGCACTATAAAGATTCAATGTATGCCCCTATCACCATTGACGACGAAGAATTTATGCTACGCCCAATGACCTGCCCGCACCATTTTGAACTTTACTTATCTAAGCCTCACAGCTATCGAGAGCTACCAATGCGTATAGCGGAGCTTGCCCAATTGTATAGATATGAACAATCTGGAGAGCTTATGGGCTTACAAAGGGTACGGGCTTTCTGTCTGGCTGATGCGCACATTATATGCGCCAACGAAGAACAGGCAGTAGAAGAAATAGGCAAGGCTTTAGATCTGATTGAATACGTCACTTCAGTTTTTAATTTGAAACTTGATGTTGATTATAGGTATCGGCTATCTTTAGGTGATAGAAAAAATACCGAGAAATATTATAAAAACGATGAAGCCTGGGAAAAGGGAGAAGATTTACTACGCAAACTAATGCAAAAACGAGCTTCAAAATTTGAAGAAGCAAAGGATGAGGCGGCTTTTTATGGACCTAAAATTGACATACAGATAAAAAATGCAAATGGCAAAGAAGACACTGCTTTTACCGTTCAATACGACTTCTGTATGCCGGGACGCTTTAATTTAAACTATATCGGTGAAGACGGTAAAGAACATCTGGCTTTCGTAGTACATCGCTCTTCAATCGGCGCAATTGAAAGAATAATGGCATTCTTGATAGAAAAATATCTAGGCGCTTTCCCTCTCTGGCTCTCACCTGTACAGGTTAAAGTCATCCCCGTGCGCACAAATCATAATGATTATGCAAAAGAAATTTTTGAATTGTTGAAAGAAAACAATATCCGCGCGGAATTAGATGATAAAGATGAAAATCTTGGCTCAAAAGTTCGTGATACAAAAACAAATAAAATTCCTTACTGGATTGTCATCGGGGACAAAGAAATAGAAGCGGGAAAAGTAACCCTAGAATCCCGCGATAGTGGCCAGCTCGGCCAAATGTCAAAAGAAGAACTCGTAAGAAAATTCACTGAGGAAATCAAGCAGAAAAAATAATTATATATCGATTTGCACTCTAGAAATCTCTACTTTCTTAACCTATCATATATGATATACTAATAAATAGATTCTATGCCGCACGTATCATCAAAAAAATTAAAGAAAGAACACCTACAGAAACTTTACAACGAATTCAGCTCTGCGCTGGAAAAATCCGCCAAGAAGTCCTGGATAAAATTTTTCTTAAATGATTTCCTGACCCATACGGAAAAAATAATGCTCGCTAAAAGATTTGCAGTTATTTATCTTTTGTCAAAAGATGTTCCATCTTCATATATCGCCGAAGCTCTATGTATGAGCCCGGCAACTATTTCTAGAATGTCGCTTAAATACGAAATTGGTAAATATTTTTCCCTTTTAAAGACAATCAAAAAAGAGGACGAAAATATCTGGGAAATTTTAGAGAAAATTTTGAGAGCCGGATTACCACCTATCGCTGGAAGAGGTAGATGGAAATTTTTATATGAGTAGAACCCTTTTACAAAACCTAATGTGTTAATGTATCATATATGATACATTAAGGAATTAGAACTATTGATATAGTTTTTGTATTGTTTATATATCTATCTCAGCTAATTTAGCGTTAGATTGGATGAAAGATTTGCGGGGAGGGACTTCGGAACCCATTAGGATATCAAAAATTTTATTTGCCTCTTCGGCATCATCTATGTTTACCTTTTTCAATACGCGATGCGCCGGATCCATCGTCGTCTCCCAGAGCTCTTCCGGATTCATTTCACCCAAACCTTTAAAGCGCTGAATGTGGATTTTATTTGATTTTTTCTTTTCTTCCTCTTCCTTCTCTTCTTCTTTTACTTCTTCAGGCATATCTGTTTCCACCTCTTGTATCTCGCTTATCTCTGCGCCTTTTCCGATAATTTTTAATTTCTCGTCATCCGTATAAGCATAAGATATTTCTTTGCCTTTTTTTATTTTATATAAAGGCGGCTGGGCAATGTAAATATATCCGGCATCAATAACCTGCCTGAAATATCTGTAAAATAAAGTAAGAAGAAGGGTGCGAATATGACTTCCGTCAACGTCCGCATCGGTCGCGATGATTATTTTATGATAACGAATTTTGGACAGGTCAAAAGTATCACCGATAGAAGTACCCATGGCAATGACGAGTGACTTTACTTCCTTAGAAGCAAGCATCTTGTCAATGCGCGCACGCTCTACATTCAAAATTTTACCGCGCAAGGGCAGTATCGCTTGAGTACGGCGGTCGCGCCCCTGTTTAGCGCTACCCCCTGCAGAGTCGCCCTCCACCAAGAATAATTCTGATTCCGAAGCGTCCTTACTCTGGCAATCCGCCAATTTCCCGGGAAGAGTCATGCCCTCAAGAGCACCTTTTCGCAAGATAGAATCCTTGGCGGCTTTGGCGGCTTTACGGGCCTTCAGGGCCAAAATGGACTTATTTATAATGGCCTTTGCCTCATCAGGATTTTCTTCCAAAAAATTATTAAATGCCTCGCCAAAGACCGTAGCCACGGCTCCCTGAGCTTCCATGCTTCCCAATTTTGCTTTAGTCTGGCCTTCAAACTGAATCTCGCGGAGTTTAACGGAAATAGCAACCGTCAAACCTTCTAAAACATCCTCTCCCGTAAAACCTCCTTCGGAGTCCTTCATCATTTCTCTTTTTTTGCAGTAAGTATTTAAAGTCCGGGTAAGCGCGGTTTTGAAACCGGTCACATGTGTACCGCCCTCGGGTGTGTGAATATTGTTGGCAAAAGGAATAATGCGGTCTACGATATCATCCACGTACTGAAGGGCGATTTCTACACCGACGCCATCCAATTCTTTATCAACATAAAAAATATTGTCCTGAATCGGTTTTTGAAACTTATTGTAATACTTGATAAGAGAAATTAGCCCGCCTTCAAAATAAAAAGAAGTTGAGGGAAGCTCTAAGCCAAGGTCTCTAAAATAAAATACGTCGGAGTCATCCAAGCCTTTTTTATTGTTCCAGTCTCGTGCATCAATTATTAAAATTCTCAATCCCTTGACCAAATAGGCCTGCTGACGAATATGATTAATTATAGTATGCCAATCAAATTTAATATCCTTGAAAATTTCTTGATCCGGCTCAAAAGTGATAATAGTGCCATGGAGCTTTGAAGCACTAACTTTTTTTACAGCCAATTTTCTCTTGCCTTTTGAATATTCCTGAACATGTTTACCCCCGTCCCGATGTACTTCCGCCTTGCAATAAATAGAAAGCGCGTTTACAACGGACGCACCAACCCCATGCAAGCCGCCGGAGACTTTATATCCGCTATCTTCTCCGCCGAATTTTCCTCCTGCATGAAGAGTCGTCATTACCGTTTCCAGCGCAGAGACTTTTGTCTTCTTGTGCATATCCACAGGTATACCCCGGCCATTGTCCGCTACACGTATGCGGTTGTCCGGTAAAAGCACTACCTCAATATCATTGCAGAATCCTCCCATGGCCTCATCGCGCGAATTGTCAAAAATCTCCCACACCAAATGATGAAGCCCTTCCGGACCTGTGGTGCCAATATACATGCCTGGACGGCGCCTGACAGGTTCCAAACCCTCTAAAACAGAGATATCGGAAGCGTCATAATGATGCCCATTACCGGATTTTTTCTCCTTTTCCTTTGCCATAATATAGTATATTATAGCAAATTTTATCTCACTTGCCAACCATTTTTATCCTTGATTTTATTGGCTATTTTAGTCATAATAACATTTATTTCTTCGTCCGTAAGCGTGCGTTCAAATGACTGAAAAACTAATCTGAAAGCGTATGAAATTTTACCGTCTTTTTTGAAAGAGTCAAACACATACGGCTCTTTAACCAAAAGCTCACCGGCATTATCTTTAATTATTTTTTTTAATTTTTCTTTATCTTCTTCTCCTGCCCAGATAGAAATATCTCGAAGGATAAAAGGATAAAGTGACCACATTTTAAAATTAGTATTCATTTAAATTTTTCTCAATTATTTTCATATTATCTATTACACCTTCATTATATGCGACATGAATTTCCTCGCCAGATTTTAAAAATATTGTCCCAATTTCAAAAATCTTTACATCTTCAACTCCTAAAAGCGGAGCATTGATTTTATTTAGTTTTAAACTTTCCCGTAACCCATCACTTAAATTAGTTCGCAGAAACTTTTTATCCGAAGCATTTTGTAAAACTTCCACTTCGCCCTTATCACAAAAAGTGTAAGTCATCACCTCAGAATAACCGTCAGCGAGCAATTTATGTCTTGCGTAAAGAATTTTATTATATATTTCATTCGGCTTCGGTTGAAAGCTTATCTTCGGCAGCTCCCCTTTCACTTTGTCATAGCCCATAATCCTACCAATTTCTTCCGCCATATCTTCTTCTATAACTAAATCCAGACGCATGGGCGGAACAACTATTTCAAACTTTCCAGCATTTTCTGTATATTGAAAATTATACCTTTGTAAAATATCTTTAATATCTTCCACAAAAACTTTAACTCCCAAAATACTTGAAATTCTGGTGACTGAAAAAGAAAGTTTGCGTTCTGCCTGCTTGGTAGGATAAACATCCACAATATCTTCAAAAACGGCTTCCGGGCACATTTCAAAAATGAGAGCAGAAAGTTCCAGCATCCCGTATGGTCCTAATTCGGGGGATAAATCATTTTCAAATCTCTTTTTCGCATCAGTAACGATATTCAAGGCCTGCGCTGTTTTCCTGATAGAAACTGGGTTAAAATTGTCCGATTCCAGAATAATATTAGTGGTCGACTCAGTAAGTTCTGCATTCTTTCCGCCTTTTATGCCCGCAACATCAAGCGGGTTACCTTCGCCATCAGCTATTACCATCATTGTCTCATCAAGTATTTTTTCTTTACCACCAAGCGGAGTAATTTTTTCTCCCTTCTTTGCCTGACGAATTACTAATTTTAATCCTTTAACTTTATCCATATCAAAAGCATGTGTTGGCTGACCACAATCAAAAGTAACAATGTTCGTTGCATCCACGATATTATTTATAGACCTCTGGCCAACTGATTCTAAATGTTTCACCACCCAGTCTGGACTTGGACCAACTTTTATGTTCCGTACAATGCGTCCCACATGTCTGCGACATTTTGGAGTTTGTATTTCAATTTTCAAATTAGTCAGTTTTGACTCCGGAATTTTATATTTAGGCCTCGGGTCAACAAATGGAATGTTGAGCAATGATGCCAGCTCGCGCGCCACGCCAAGGTGGGAGAGTAAATCATGCGCGCGATTTGGTAATATATTCAAATCAAAAATGTAGTCATCAGCTTTTTTTTCAACACTTTCAACTTCACAAAGATGATAATTAAAAACATCAGTAAGCTTATCAGCTTCAGGAGCATCAGGTATATACCATTTAAGCCAATTAAAAGAAATCTTCATCCCGTACGAAATAGGACGCGTACACTTACGCTTCGTTGTCCTTTTTATTATTTATAATATCTTTAATAAATTTCATAATTTTATTTATTTCATGCGTCTGCGATTTCGTTCGGGATTCATCTTAGAATTGATTAAGCCTTAAATCTCCCTGATAAAAAAGTCGGACATCGGGTATGCCCCATTTAATCATCGCAATACGGTCAAGCCCACCACCAAAACAAAAACCTTGCACCTTTGCAGGGTCTAAACCCATATTGCGAATAACGGCAGGATTAGTCATTCCACCACCCATCATCTCGAGCCACTTGCCATTAAACTTGGCATGAACTTCAATGGATGGTTCGGTAAAAGGGAAAAAACTTGGACGAAATTCAATCTCTATGTCATCTCCAAGCATTTTTTTATAAAAATTAGTGAGCACTCCTTTCATGTTAGCTAGAGAAATTCCATCTTCAATAGTACCCAACATTGATCCGTCTATCTGAAAAAATTGCATTTCGTGTGTAGCATCTGTTGCTTCATTACGAAAAACTTTACCAACAGAAATAAAGGCCGAAGGTATTCGGACAGCTTTGGCCGCTTGTTCAGTTGCCCAGGCTGTTACACCAGTTGTATGAGTCCTTAATACTTTTTCTTTCTCACCTTTAATCCAAAAAGTGTCCTGCATGTCTCGCGCTGGATGATCTTTCGGTACATTTAACACATCAAAGTTGTACCACTCACTTTCCAGCTCCGGGCCAAGAGCTATTTCAAAACCAAGTTCGGAAAAAGCCTGATAAGCCTCCTGCGCTAAAAGACTAAGCGGATGTATTGTGCCTTGTTTTTTTTCTTCATTCATTTTCATTTAATGAACGTGATCCTTGTGAACTTCCAACTGTCCATGATGAGAAAACACTTTATAGTGATGATCGACACCTCCCTGATGATACGAAAGCTTCCCGCCTTCTGTGGAATGAGAATGTGTCTTTAATTGCCTAACTTGCTCACCTGACATAGCCTTTATAGCCTCTTGTATATGATGAAGCTGTCCTTGATGGACAGAATGATGCCCTAAATTAAACTCATGATCGTGATGGCTGATTACATGTTGATTATCACTACTATTTCCATGTCCTTCTCCATGTTTATGTTCATCGTTTGTATGTGTATGCTGTTGCAACATAATATATATTAAAAACTAATTATAATAAATAATTATACCAAATCCGCCTCAACTGGGCTAATTTTCCGTCCATGGCGCGAAAGGACGCATCCTCCGGGACAAAAGGCTTTTCCGTCAGTTTTTGCAAGACAATCAACGCAAGTAATGAAATGCCTATGACAAACGGGATTTGCGCAATTTACATAATTCTCAGACTGCTCTCCACAGGCATCGCATTTACCTATTACCGTGTGCTTTTTATCATCCGTGTAAAAACCCATAGTTACGCGCCCGTCAAAAACGTAAAGCTTCCCCTGAAAATCTTCATTCGGATATTTCTCCATATAGCTCACGATTCCTCCGTCTAACTGATATACATCCGTAAACCCTTGCGTAATTAAAAATCCAGAGGCCTTTTCACATCGTACTCCCCCAGTGCAGACCGTGAGCACTGTTTTATTTTTCAAATACTTAATCTGCTCTACCACTTGCGGTAAGTCGCGAAAATTCTCTATCTTAGGTAAGATTGAATTCTGAAAGTACCCCACTTTGTGCTCATAGGTATTGCGCATATCCACTATATAAAACTCGCATCCGTTTTTTATCCACTCGTGTAGTTCCTCTGACTTTAAGTGCTTGCCAGTAATCTGGTTTGGGTCAATATCGCAAGTGCCTAAATGTAATGAAACAATTTCTTTACGCACTTTTACGGACAATTTTCGAAAAGCATTGCCATTACCAGCACTTAATTTAAAATGAATATTTAAAAATCTTTTATCCTTTTCCACTTCTTTGATATATTTTTCTATATTTTCTTTTGTTCCTTCATAAGTGGCATTTATGCCTTCAGGAGCAATAATACACCTGCCTTTGAGTCCTAATCTTTCGCACATCTCCACCTCGCGCTTTTTTACAGTTTCTGGGTCGTCAATATATACATATTTATAGAAAAGAAGAATAATATATTCCATAATGCTATCTTATAGCTAAAAAGTTCAAATTACAAGATTGGATTACAATAAGAAAAATGACAAGAAACTAAAGGACTATTCATAATATCTTTCCCAGTCTTCTTGTTCTTTTTTTTCTTCTTCTATTTCGCGTTCTTGCTCTATTCTTTCTTCTTGTTCTTGCTCTTGTTCTAGTTCTTTTACTAGCTCCAGTTCTTTTTTTAATTCTTCCTCTTTCTCTTTTTCCAATTTTGCTTCTTGTTCCAATCTTAATTCTAATTCTAATTCTTCTTCCAGTTTTCGTTGCAATTCTCGTTCACGTTCTTCTTCCTGTTCTTGTTCTGTTTTAAAATTAAAATATGACATAAGTTTTTTTACAATTGATTTCCTTGGTACTCCAAAGACCAATTTCTGTAAAAATTATCATCCTCTTAATGATTATACCTCATTATCCGTCATTTATAAATTTCAGCCATTTTGCAATATTCACACTCGGTGTTTTTGCCATAAGAGTTGTAATGGCAAGGCCTATTTGCCCACTCGCCACTTTTGACTAAATTATCGTAGTCAGAAATGTCTTTAATAAGTAAATCAATTTCCTTGTGGGTAATTATCCTGTCATAAAAAGCTTCTTTTGGATTTTTTGCTTCTAAAAATTCCAGCCGGCTTTCTTTTACCTTTAATTTTCTTACACTTTGTTCTAGTAAATACGAATACATAGCGAGCTGTCTTAAATTCCCGCTCATTCGGCCCTCTTCGTCCAGTTTTTCTATCTCACTTTTTTTGCGGACACTACCGGTCTTAAAATCCGTCACTCGTACTTCCTTACCTCTTAAATTTTCTATCAAGTCTATCTTGCCATAAATTTTAAGGTATGGAAAACGCGGATCATTTAAAGAAATTGATTGCTCATTTTCGTGGCTAGGAGCTATATCCTTCAATCTTCCTGCGGCCCAATTAGAAACAATTTTCGCCACATCCTTGTCTTCGGGTAAAATAACTTTATTTGACTTCAAAATTTTATCAATAGCGGAATGCACGGCAATACCAAACTCCAAACTCTCAGTCTTTTCTTCCGGTAATTGCAATAAATTTCTAAAATACCATTGCCAAGGACAATCAAAGAAGTTGTTTAGTAAAGATACAGAAACATATCTGTCTTTATATTTAGCTTTTACCAATTTTAATAAATCCGGCAAAATATTATTATCAGGTATTACCTTTTCCAGAGAACTGATTTTTTGTTTTTCAAAAACCTCGGAAGGCAAAATAGCTATCACTTTAGCCAACTTCTGCTCGCCGCTCTTCCCCGACAAAGAGGCATATGAAAGAGTGCAGAATTTCTTTGCCCGGGTTATGGCAACATAAAGTTTGCGCTTGATGGCATCAATATCGCGCTCCTCCACCACCTCGGCAATGCTCGGAGGCAGTGTAAAACCTGTTTTACTTATTCTTCCGCCAGATAAAGATTTCTCATCCATATGCGCAATCCATATATATTCAAACTCTAAACCCTTAGAAGAATGCATCGTGAGAACTTTTACTCCCTCGATATTAGTAGTGACAAGTGGCACATATTCATTATAAGATTTTAATTTCTCCAGATAGGATATAAATTGCGAGAAAGTAATGTCTGAATTTCTTTCTTTTCCCCGCAGGAAGAGTCCCAGAATGGTATCTAGAATTTCTTTACCTGAAACAATTTTTTTCTCCCCTATTTTATTTTGGAATAGTTCTTCGCCGACCGTCTGAATTAAAAATTTCAGGTCATTATGTGTATCTTTATTTTGGAAATCACTTTTCCACGAAGAGAGTTTTTTGATCCATTTATCCACGCCACCACGAGCAAAAAGAGCGGGGGGTCTACTAGTCAGTTTGTCAAAAGAAAATTCGCGCATAAACTCCCCCATAATAAATTTATGTGCCTCAAGAGGTTCTATATCCGAAATTTTATCAAAAAAAGATAAGGCAAGAGACACAACATCTCCATCATTAATTATTTTTAAAACTCGCAAAAATGCATGCATGTCCTCTTGGTCAAAAAGGCTTAGTGTTTCAAATGTAGAAACGGGTATTCCAAGACTATGCAATATGTCTAGAGCAGTACGAACTTGCTTGTTCTTGGGCACTAATATTGCGCAATCATTCGGGTTTAATCCTTCTTTTATTTTCTCTTTTATATCAAGTCCGGCTATTATGATTTCCTCCCTGCTTTCATTTGCTTCTACCAGCTTTATCAGGTGTCGTTCTTTGCTCTGGCTGACTAGCTTCGCATCTGACATTACACTCTTAAGGAGTGCATGAGAGGCGTCCAGAATCACTTGAGTTGAACGATAGTTGTCCATCAGAGTGATAAGTTTGGCATCTGGAAATGTTTTTTTGAACCCTTGAAAGTGGTCAATGGAAGCACCGCTAAATCCATAGATAAGTTGTCTGTCGTCGCCAACCACAAAAATATCCGGCTTTTCCACCGGAGCCCACACGTACGCCAAAAACTTATTCTGCACTAAAGAAGAGTCCTGATGTTCGTCAATAAGAACATATAAATATTTCTCGCGAATTAATGAAGCAACTTCATCTGAGATTTCTACGATATGTGTCAGAAATTCCAGAATATCATCATAATCTAATAAATTCTTATCTTTTTTGGCCTGTTCGTAAAGCTTGAGAAATTTTACCACCTCTCTGCTCCGCTCTAGGCTCTCTATCTCGTGCAATATTTCTTTTTTCATTTCCCCCTTACTCTCTCCCCTAGTAGAAATACTCTTCTCATCTTGCTCTAAAAATCTTATTTCTTTTTTAATTGCCATATCAAAATCTTCTGCTGTAATTCTCTCCCGTTTAAAAAGAGAAATGAGTGATTTTAGATCTTGAAAATATCGCAGGCTGTTGCCCCGTGGTCGTAGATATTCCCATTCATTATCATTTAGAATTTGCTCAAAAAATATCGCCCGATCAAGATCTTCTAAGAGTTTCGGCGCTTCAGGCAAATCTAGAACTTTAAAATGCTCTTCTATGACTTTCATGCTAAAACTATGAAAGGTAAAAACATTTACTTTTTCCGCCGTCTCGCCGATATAAAGGCGTAAGCGATTTTTCATAGCTTCTACAGCCGAATTAGTAAAAGTCAAACACAGAATTGCATCAGCTTTGATATCGGTTTCCCGTAAGATATTCCCAATACGGAGCGCGAGCACTTGCGTCTTACCGGTGCCCGGACCAGCCACAACCATGACAGGACCGTCAATGGCATCTACGGCTTCTTTCTGATTTTTATTCAGATGTTCGTACTCCGTTTTAAATCTTTTCTCTATATCGTTCATTATCTTGCATTTAAATTGAGGTGCATTTGAGATTTCCAAAAGAAAAATCCTATTATAATAAAAGTCGCAAGTGGAGAGAGGTACTCGGGTATATGAAAATTAAAACTATGTAATATCATAATGATGCCAAGCACCAAGATAGAATACATGGCGCCATTTTTCAGATAAACATATTTTTTTATGCGCTCAATATTCCTGACAGTCAGCTCCCGGACCAAGAGCGCCCCAAATCCATTACCAAGAAGAATCAGGGGTACAGAAAGGGTGAAAGCAAAAGCGCCGAGCACCCCGTCAATCGAAAATGTTGTATCAATTATCTCCAAGAAAAAAAGTTTACTTAAATCCGAATGCGCGCTCCCGAGCAATTTTCTTTCCTGCTCCTCGGCATTCTGCTTAAAACCGTGAGTGATAAAAAACAAACTGGATCCTACGACCGCCCCAAAACCCATCAAGTTGCTCTCTTTAAGCGCGAACCAGGCGATAACTGAAAGCAAGATGGAAACAGTGGCATAAAACCAAACTCCTTTTGACATAAAAAACTTCTCCGTCCTGGGCAAACCCAACTTTTTATCTTCCAGAAAAAGCCAGTGCAAAAACAAAAATAAAAGAAACACCCCGCCGGCAACTAGCAGTATCGGGGCTGATTTTTCTATCGATGCCAAAACCAGCGGGTCAGAAGACCAGGCAGCCGAGAGAATCTGTATCGGAGAAAGCGTCGTATTGAAAGCCCAGATTATGACAAAAGGCAGAAGGCCACGGACTAAAAAAACTGCAATGAACATCCCCCAGGTCAGGAACCAGCGCCTCGCGCGTACGCCCATCGTATTGAGCACCTCGGCATTAATAATCGCATTATCTACGGAAGAAACTGCTTCAAAAAGTGAAAGACCGATGATTGTTATAAGGGCAGAAAATAGCATTCCTATATTCTACTCCACTTATCTCCAGTTGCCAATTTTTGTTCTTTTTATAGAAAACGCCAAGGAAGAGATACCGAGCTTCTCTCCGAGAGAATTTGCTATATCCCTCACATATGTGCCACTTCCACATTTAATTTTAAAACTGGCTATAAAAAAACTCTCTGACTTTTTGATACTCAATTTTTTTAACCATATCTTCAAAATTTCTTTTTGTCTGAAATCACCCTTGACTTTCTTTATTCTTTTTTCAATAATGGACAAAAGTGTTTTACCAGAGATTTTTCTTAATTTTAGAAATTTCAAATATGACACATACACTATTCTTTTCGGTAATTTCACATCTTCATGATTTCTACCATATATAAAAAGTTGTTTACCATTTACCGTCTTTGATGAATAAAGCGGATACTGTTGTGTAAATTGACCTGTAAAATATTTTAAATTTTGTTTTATCTTTTTTCCCAATTCCAACATTCTGACATTCTCAAAAATGTCAGAATGTTTCACCTTGCCAAGAATATCATAAGTGTCTGTGGCAAAACCAAAAAGCACTGAAAAATAATACTCTTTATCTAGAACCAGATATTTATCCTTATTCTTTGTTTCTTCTCCTGTCAGTATCAGAATCAACCCGCTTGCCATCGGGTCCAATCTGCCCGCATAGGTCATCTTTATGTCTTTATAATCTTTATTCTTCGCGCGAAAATTCTGAAGCGCCTCAAGCGGCGTCTCCCCTTCTTTTTTGTTTAAAATTAAGATTTTTTTCACAATTAACCGAACCTAGATTTAGAGAGCGGATGCAAGTGCGCAGCAATAGCAATGGCCGCAGCAATAATTACAAGATTTTTTATAATATATTGGCCTTCCAATGTAGGCACTAGAAAACGACTCCAAGTCATTTCTGGTAAAACAAACAACGGCATAAACGTCATCATCATATGTAAAAAGAGCATCGGAATAACAACGCGTTCAAAACCGGGAATGATAAAAAAAATCCCGATCAGGCACTCAAATAAACCGAAAAGAACAATAAAACTGTTAAATGAAATAAAGCTTATTGTTTGTTCAAAAAGTTGCTGTACTAATCCACTTGCGGGAGATAAGCCAATAACTTTCAAAAGACCAAAATAAAAGAAAACTACAAATAAACCAAAACGCGCTATAGGTAATGAAATTCTATGGAAAAAATTTATCAACTCTATATCTATCGTACGTATATTCATCCCGTTAGAAGCAGATCGCGATCGTGTTTCACGTCTGATTTGTTATATTATTAAATTTATCTAAATTTTTTTTCATAATTTTCACTTTATAAATTGCGATCGCGGCTTCTAACGGGATTCCCCGCCAACCGTTTCTATTAACCGAGCGCATACTTGGTAAGGATCCATATTCGCGGCCGGACGACGGTCTTCCAAATAACCGCTTTTGTTATTGGCTGTGGCCATCGGAATACGAATTGAGGCTCCTCTGTCGCTGACACCATATCTGAATTCATTGATACTGCATGTTTCGTGCTTGCCTGTGAGCCTTTTGTCATTACCGGCGCCATATACGGCAATGTGTTCTTGGCGTTTTTTTGAGAGAAGTTCGCAGGCAACCTCAATAGCCTTTAGTCCGCCGGGCGCCCGCATTATTTTAGTGCTGAAATTAACATGCGCGCCGGCTCCGTTCCAGTCTCCCTCCAAAACAGGCTTGGGAGATAATGATATGGAAATACCGAAATCTTCCCCAAGTCTTTTTAAAAGCCACCTGCCCATCCATAATTGGTCAGATACATTTAACCCGTCTAAAGTCCCAACTTGGAATTCCCACTGCCCGGGCATAACTTCCGCATTGATGCCGGAGATGGTTAACCCCGCCAAAAGACATGCATCCATATGTGCTTCTACTAATGCGCGACCCACAATGTTCTCCGTGCCTACACCGCAATAATACGGACCTTGGGGGCCGGGGAAACCGATTTCAGGAAATCCGAGCGGTCTACCAACCCCATCATACATAGTATATTCCTGCTCTATGCCGAACCAGGCATCCAAATTTTTATATTTTTTATTAATTTCTCTTAATCTTGCACGAGTATTACTCTTATGCACACTGCCGTCCGCATTCATTACTTCACATAAAACTAAAATATGAGGTTTTCCACGAATCGGATCCGGACAAAAAAATACCGGCTTAAGCCCACAATCACTAAAGTGACCCTCGGCTTGCCCTGTGCTTGAGCCGTCAAAACCCCAATCAGGAAGATCGGCAAATGATTTAACAGCTTTATCCAATATCTTTGTCTTTGACCTTAGCCCTGCTGTGGGAGTCACCCCGTCCAACCAAATATATTCAGCTTTTATTGTCGGCATATTTTTGTTATCAATTAATTTATAATAAATACTATAATCTTCCGCCCTTTATTAATCCTTGTCAGGAACGAGCGCGCCGCGCAATGACTTTGTTGAAAGATAAGCGGCAAAGAAAAAGATAAGCGCCAGCAGTTGATTGACCCAGAAGAATGTCCTATGTAGGCTTTCCGCCGGCGACAGATTGTTATAGGCATAAACTGCGTAATATTCAAAGAATAAAAATGCCACCACAGGGAGAAGTGTATTTAAGAAAATAACCCATTTTTGTTTTGGGTTCATAAGCCCGCCAAAAACAGCGAGAGCGATAGAGCCCAAAATGGAAAGAGGCATCGGCAGGCTTATCAAGGAGCGGAAAAAGGGGAAAGTGACAACCATTATAAGTCCGGCAATAACAAACAATACACGCACCTTGTCTCCGTGGTAATGCTTAAATGTTTCTTGTTTTATATTATATTCCATATCTTAACATTATAACAAGATTGACACTTTCAAAGCAAATTCAGGTATTTTCCTCATCTTTGCTTTTGGGGCGGAATATGATAAATATGGTCATTAAAGAATTGGTTATAATCATGGCGATAGAATGAAGTACAGTAGCAATATTATATGCCTGTAATGAAAATAAAGTGAGAATATGCCGCAATACGTTCATGCTATAAAGTACGGAGATTTCGCTCTTCGGATAAAGCCAAGTTTTACGCAGGGTCGGGATAAATGCGATCAAGTCAATTGAGACAACAATAATTATTGAAAATGTAGGGTCTTTGGTCAGCATCCAGGGAATAATGCCCAGTAATGCGAAAATAAGAAAATATGTATCTATTTTTTTTATATTTTTAAAACCATATTGTAAAGAAAAAAGAAAAATTATGATTGTAAAAATCTCGGCTATGCCCGTCGGTAAGGCACCAATACCGGCACCCTTTACTAATTGCCCAAAGAACGTAATTCCTGACACGATCGTCCATACGAGCCAGGTATATGGATGAGGCTGTATCTTTTTTTTAATGATATCAAGCAGATACGGCACATTGCCAACAATTGAAAAAACCGCGGCAATTACGGCTATAATTTCTTTCGTAAAAAGATAGGGCATCTTATTTTACCCTTTTATTTTAATTTCCTGAAACATATCGCCATTTCTACCCAGCTCAAAGTTCCCAAAACGAACCCAAGTCGGAGTAATCTTCATAAACATAACTTCACTGGTGTCCATCTGGCTGATGGGTGGAACCAAATTTCTCTCGGTTGCCAGCGTCACGAGTTCGGGAAATAATTCTCTTTGAGCTTTAGGGTCAGTGACAACACTAAGCGTACCTTCAAGCTGGAGAGTCTTCGGAGGGTTTTCGGTAAATGTCACAAAAGAAATATTAGGATTTTTCAGACCATTCTGATATTTCCGGCTACCAGCGCGAGTAATAAAATATATATTTAGATTCTCATCAAAAGTGTAATACACAAATGCGGACTCCGGCTTGCAGTCTTCCGTGACGGTGTTGACTGTGCAAAGCTTTTGCTTATCTCCTTTAAGGAAAGTAATTATTTCTTTCAAAAGCTTGTTATCCATAAACATAGTGTATCATATTTTGGAAAAATGACATTTTTTGCTATGATAAAAAGATGAAAACAATAATACACTTTGTCATTTCCGCCCTGGCTATCATGGTCACGGCTTATGTTTTGCCGGGAGTTAACGTAGAAGGACTATTTGTGGCATTCGTGCTTGCGGTAGTCCTCGGAGCTATTAATGCAATTTTGCGTCCGATACTCATATTTTTAACTTTGCCTCTCTCCATCATAACGCTCGGGCTTTTTGTATTAGTTATCAATGCTCTCCTTATTCTTTTGGCCAGTTATATTGTTCCGGGATTTACGGTCTCCAGTTTCTGGTCCGCATTTCTCTTTGGCATTGTGCTTGCTATTGTAAGCTGGGTGTTACAGAAGTTTGAGAAAAACTAATAGAATAATTTTTTTATTAAATTAAATTGAAAAGGCCGGACCAGCAATGAAGTGGTCCGGCCTGCGTCTGCGATGTTTCTGGAAATCAGCGGATGATCATTCCCATTCCGCATGTGTTCCAGCTGTTCTGATTACGAAGCGGACCGTAAGGGTTACGGCCCGTGTAGCACCGTAGCACAAAGTCCGGCACGCCACGGTCTTTACCGAAGTTGTGGAAGCCAAGAACGAGAGTCTGCGAGACTCTCATGGCTTCCAGTTCATCCGGCGACGTACGGTCAAAGTCGTACGTTGTCAGCCCGTACGCACTGTACGAGACAAGCGGTCCCCAGCCGCTTGCCTTTCGCGGCACATACTGGAGACCGA